>UOFT01000041.1_pt1 | contig 33219 bp, 32 predicted proteins | sample 1990121 | NCBI WGS metagenome assembly UOFT01 (sample SAMEA4728526, study PRJEB27164) | hydrothermal vent metagenome | biome: marine basaltic hydrothermal vent biome; feature: marine hydrothermal vent; material: mineral | place: Pacific Ocean | collected 2011-06-14/2011-07-23 | depth 1741 m
GCATCTGTGCTAAATTAGCTAAAAATAAACAACAAAGATAAGAACCGATGCCAAAAACCATTGCCATTATTGAAGACGAACCCGCACTACGCGAGAACTATGCCGATGCATTAAAAAAACAAGGCTATATGGTTACCACGTATGCAACTCGCGAACAGGCCATTGATGCTTTTAATCAGAAGTTACCTGATTTGGCATTACTTGATATTGGTTTACAAGATGATATTGATGGTGGCTTTGAAATATGTCGTCTGTTACGTAGCCAGTCAGCCACCCTGCCGATTATTTTCCTGACTGCACGCGACAGTGATCTGGACACCATATCCGGTTTACGGCTTGGCGCAGATGATTACCTAACCAAAGATATTAGCTTAATCAATTTATGCGCGCGTATTAGCGCGCTATTCCGTCGCATTGATGCCTTTGCAAACGATGCCCCAACCGAAGAAGATAACGATATCATTACTCGTGGGGCATTAACCATTGATACTAATCGTTACTCGATTGAATGGAACACCCAGAATGTTGACCTTACTCTGACTGAATTCTGGATGGTACATACTCTGGCGTACCGCCCGGGGCATGTGAAAAACCGCGAGCAATTAATGGAAGATGCAAAGATTGTCGTCGATGATGCAACCATTACCTCGCATATCAAGCGCATTCGTAAAAAATTCCAGTGTATTGATCAACAATTTGACTGTATTGATACGGTCTATGGCATGGGTTACCGTTGGAATAGCTCGGATTAAACCTGAATGAAACTGACCATTCAACGAAAATTACTGCTTGCCTCTACCGCACTGCTTATTATCCCATGGGTAGGTTATCAGTATGTTCAGGAAATGCAGCGTTATTTACAAAGTAATATGGAAAGTAACCTGCTGGCAAAGGTAAAACTTATCGCTGCCTCATTGCATGACCGTCCCGAACTCTTTAAAAGCAAGTTTGATACTCATCCGAAAAACCAAACAGCCATTACCAGCGCACAGCACCTATATATTCGGCCAATTAAATCGCGCATACAACTTGATGGCATTACAGATGACTGGGTTAATATTCGAAGTGAAATAAAGTATTACCATTCACAGCATGATTTACTTAATAACCCGCAAACAGATTTAAAATTTACAATCCAGCTAGGCAGTAAAAAACACTCTTTATATGTATTGCTTCAGGTACAAGACAATAAAATTGTTTACCGTAAAAATAACAGCTTAAGTATCGAACGTTCCGACCATCTTATTATTGTCATGCAGGATAAAGACGGGGATTATGCAAAATATATTTTAACCACAAAAAACCCCGGCTGGGTCAGTGCTTATAAAATAATGGCCAACGGTAGCAATACACCCGAAATACGTATTAAAGGAAGCTGGCGACAAACTAAACATGGCTATAATATCGAACTTCGTATTCCAACCTATATTATTGGTGAAAAACTCAGCTTTGCAATTGCCGATATTGATGATATAGAAACCCGAGAAATTAAAAGCATCGTTGCCACAACACCGATTGCCACACTCGAAAAATTGGGCACTATCGTTGTGCCCTCACCACAAGTTGAAAAACTACTTTCACAAATCACTCAACCCAACTCCCGCATCTGGGTCGTGAATAAATCATTTCATGTGATTGGCTTAACCGATAAATTAATTGACGACCAGCCCCAATATACCAATATGGGAAACAAAAGCAGCAATACCGAACGTTCAATTATTTCTGGTTTAATGCATTTAATCTATCAACAAATTTTAACCCAACCCAGTAACGTTTTTGTTGATGACTTATCCACCGCCTCGCAACTGAATACCCCCGAGGTACTTAATGCACTTAAAGGTAAAGTATCAACAGCATGGCGCCGCAGCCCAAATAACAAAGTGTCTATTCTCACTGCAACACACCCTGTTTATTCTTTCGACCAAGTAGTCGGTGCCATTGCGGTAGAAGAAACCAGCAACAATATTTTATTGTTACAAAATCAAGCGATGGAGATATTAATAAACCTGAGCATCCTCACTTTTCTTATCGCATTAACGGTGTTGCTGGCCATTGCAATACGACTGTCTTCCCGACTTCGCAAGTTACGCGATGAAGCCGAAGAAGCCATTAGTGCCGACGGCAAAGTGAAAGGTGTTATTAGCATATCAAACAGCCAAGATGAAATTGGTGACTTATCAAGAAGCACATCAAATATGCTAGAACGTCTAAGCCAATACAACCGCTACCTTGAAGGCATGGCCAGCAAACTCGCACATGAGCTACGCACACCTATTTCCGTAGTGCGTTCGTCTATCGAGAACATGGGCGCAGATAATACCAATAAAAACATTTATTTAGACCGCGCCAGTGAAGGAATCAACCGGCTTAACAATATATTAACCCGCATGAGTGAAGCCACCCGACTTGAACAAACATTACAAACCGAAGAACTGAACGTGTTTGACATTGCACCGGTTATAAAAGGCTGTGTAGAAGGTTATCAACAAGCTAACCCGAATAAAGGCTATCAATTTCAAAATGACTTGGCTGAAAGAATAAAAATTAAAGGCAACCCTGACCTTATTGCCCAGCTATTGGACAAGCTTGTTTCAAACGCGAATGACTACAGCAACAAAGACACCGATATTATTATTCAACTGACAAATAATAACGACACGGCTGTTTTAAAAGTAATGAATCAGGGCGAAGCGTTACAACAAGAAATGCTGACTAATTTATTTGACTCGATGGTTTCATTACGCAAACAAAAAACAGACCAACCTCATTTGGGTTTAGGCTTGCACATTGTTCGACTTATTGCCGAATTCCACCATGGTTCGGTTAAAGCCTATAATAAGGAGGATGGCTGGGTTTGTTTTGAAGTAATACTACCACTAGAAAATAAATAACTTCATTTAAGCTCCGCTGTACTGTTTTTATCCAATAGCGTTGCCTTACTCACCTCATCAAGCTTAACCAATTCACCGCTACGTAAATCGTAATAATAACCGACCAAGTCTAGCTTTCCTTCTTCCACACGGCTACGTATCCAAGGATAGCTCATCATGTTTTCCAATGAGTAACTCACGGCTGTTTTCTCACAGGCATCAATTTGTTGTTCTGGTGTTTTAAGCTCACTACGCGCCAGCACTTCTTCTTTTGCCGAAGCTGCTATTTGCATCCAGTTGCCAATAAAACCGTCTGAACTAATCGAGTCATCATTTTCCATCAATGCCCGAATACCACCGCAATTCGCATGCCCCAAGATAACAATCTGCTTTACTTTCAAACAGGTAACCGCAAATTCCAGCGCAGCACTGGTGCCGTGGTACTCACCTTTAATCTCAAACGGTGGTACGAGGTTAGCAACATTGCGAACCACAAAAATATCACCCGGCTCAACATCAAACAAAATACTGGGGTCAACGCGGGAATCACAGCACGACACCATCGCGACTTCGGGGGTCTGTTTGTCAGCCAACTGTTCCAGTCGGGCACGATTCTGCTTGTAGTATCCGTCGCGAAAGCGGTTGTAACCATTAATTAATTTTTTATGCATTTTCTACCTATTTCTAATAGCAAAGATGAATAACAAAATAGTACCAACCAAATCTGGTGCTATTTTACACTATTGGACAGAATACGACCTTAGAAAATGAGAGTAATCATCCACTTATGCTGATAAAAAATTATAAGAAAAACTCAAAATACTGTATAGAAACAGATTTGTTTTGCAGCTAGCTATGTATCAATCTTACTTCTTCTTAATATACCCTGCCTGCATATTGATATCCGCCAGCCCAGAAACCGCATCATAGCCTCGAATGTAACCATAAACAAAATACAAATATTCGATACCGTTTATCGTTGCAAGTGTGGGCTCACCCAGAGCAGTAATTTTACCTAGACTATCCGCTGCACCTACTCCAAGGATCGTTTGAGTGACACCCCAGTTTGCTGCATTACTGTAATCGGCAACCAAACTAGCACCCGAATAAGCATTGAAATATATTTCAGGTAAATCTGTGCTACTAATGTGCGTGTAATATAAACCCGTGCTGGTAAAGAAAGGTTGTATTTCATCACTGGGGGAAGCCTTATTGACTACGGTTGGCAAAACAACTTTTGTCCAGCTTCCACTCAGTAAAGTACCCGAATTTAAAACATATGCTGAAATTTCACCTCGGTCTCCGCCGGTATCACGTTCATCGTCCGTCCAGACAGATTTAACTGCACCTGATTCAGCGTATAAGTGCGGGTTGCCCTGCGTGCCAGCAATACCATTAATACCGATCTTGCCAAAATCAATTAACTTAGATGGAAAAAAACTATCACGCACCGGTGCGGTTCCCGCTGTACCTGATGGAACAAATTTACCCAAGCTAGTATTACTACCCAGCGTTAAATCTAGGGTAAAAACATCCGTTAGACTTTCTACAATAATGCTTCCATCACCGGCCAAGTCAACCATGTCCGGGTTTGACGGATCATCCATTGCAAACGCAACAGTCGTTGAACCGTCTGCGTTGTTTAAAAAACTCAAACCATACGGGCCAATAATACCATCCGCTTCATCGTCAAAGGCCAAATAAAAAGGTTCTTTATAGGTTCCATCCGCTTGCCGTTTAAAGCCATAAAACATAGTACTAACAGCAAAATTGGGTGCCTGTTCCACGCCCACTCCCCATGAATTCGCATTATGCAAATTCTTGCCATTGGCGATTCGGCCTGTATAAAATCCGGGGCGTTCAGGTGCAGTGATGGGACCTTTTACATCATCTATCCATGTATGTGTGCATCTGTCGGGGGTTAAACGGCTTCCACCACAACCGCCACTACTTCGTGCTGTCTGGTAAAGTATAAGACCACTAAAATAAATAGGGCCGTACTGAACAAATAAATACTCGCCATCGGGGGTAACAGTAATACCATCTTCATACCCTTCTGTATTCACCAAACCTGAAACGGCCATCGGTTGCCCCCAGTCGGTATGCACATTAGCTAATACCAGTGCCATTCGTTGGGTGCTTGTTGACAGGTAGCTCACGGTAACAACATGTTCGCCTGTTTGAGTCGGTGTTACCGTAAATTGATATTGGCCATTTGTTGATTCAGTAATGGCACCGCGCGTTCCGCGTTCTAAATCGACTGTTATATTTTGTGACAATCCCGTTGCAGGGCTACCATTATTAAGAATGGTTGCCGTTACTTGAAAGAGATCCAGACCAACAGAATCAACTCGTGCAAAATCAAGCGTAATAGAATATTGTGAATTGGTATTGCTCCCGGGGGTAGTCGTGCTGCCCGTGCCGCCGCCTCCACCACAATTAGCAACGAAAATAATCAAAAGTACCAATGTAAAAAAAGAAACTAACCGACGACCAAAAATTGACATGCGACCTCACCCTTCTGAACTGCAACTTACCTATATTAAAGATAGAACCTATTCCAGATGTAAACTGTGATCTATATCACGGCCCCTGTTCTATTGCTTGTCTTATTTCATCATAATTGTTCCTGAAAATATCATTTTATTGCCCGCCAGCCGCCTTTTTTAGCGTGTTAAATACAAGTTGTAAACACATTAACTTTATCTAACTTTTAAAGAGGACATAAAAATGAATCTATATTATAAATTAACTTGCGTTGTACTGCCCGCAGCGCTAATCGCAGCTTGCTCTGCCAGCGGCAGCAAAAAACCAGCCGAAAAAACAGCCGTTGCTGCAACGCCTTCTATCATCCAACATTCAGTGCAGGATAAGACACAAGTTGAAACATTAGCTGAAAAAATAAATTCTACAGAGCAAGGAACTGTCGATATGAAAATCCCCGAAGCAGAAAAATTCCCACTAACACAAATAGCAAACGCGAAAGACAATACAAAACCTGCGAAACGCGTTTATCAATTCGGATTTAACAAACAGGAACTCGATGCAATCGATCAAGGTAGTTTGCAAGACCATGCTAACTATTTAATTGCAAATCCGAACACCATCCTGTTAATCAATGGCCATTCCGACACACAAGGTAATGCCAACTACAACCTATTCTTAAGCAAGGAACGTGCAAAAAAAGCAGCTCAATTTTTAATTGAATATGGCGCACCTGAAAATCAAATAAAAATTACCGGAATGGGCGATAGCCAACCCTTAAATGATGTAAACAGCTTTAAGGAAAACAGACGGGTTGAATTGCAATACAGCGACTCACGTGTTGCGACAAAATAATTTAGACAAATCTCAAGCTCTCCTCCTCCAGGTAAAAGCACCCGCTTAAACCTGGCCTTAAGCCAGATGCACATACTCTCCAATCGTGCATCTGGTTATTTTTCATACATTTCATCAGGCATCAAAATAACCAAATTATCGTATTAACAAATGGGCGCGTCTTACCCTTCTTGTTAGCCTAAAGGCTGCTCACCATCTTTTAAGACAACACACTTGTCCTTTAAGTAAACTAGATGTATCCTTTTTCAGATATTATACAAGGAGATTATTTTGAAATTTTTATTATTGCTATTAACCTTTACTTTTTCCTCTGCTACATTTGCCGCTGGAAAATCAGCTCAGGATCTCGTCGAAAGTGGCTTAAAAGCTTATGCGAAAAATGATGCTCGCGCTGCAATACAGATCTGGATTAAGGGTAGCGGCTTAGAAGGTAGTAAAAATGCTTTATCTCAAGCCAATTCACTAAAACAAATTGAAGATTACTACGGTAAGTATGAGAACTACGAAATAGTTAGGTCACACAAACTATCAAAAAGATCAACAATTATCCTTTTTGTTATGAATTACAGCAGAGGCATTACATATGCAAAATTCCAAGCGTATAAAACTAAGTCCAATGTATGGGTAGCAACTGAATTTAAATTTCATACTGAAGCCGCACGAATATGGCCTAAAGCTGATGTATATGGCAAATAATAAAGATGAATAAGAACCGAGCTTTACCAATAATAGTGATTCTTGTAACCGTAGTGTCTGTTTGGGGGATAGCGTCATATAAATATAAGTTTTTCCCTTATTCTATTTTAGATAATGTTAAATTTTCTTTTATTGATCAGGCAGTACACATAGAGAGTACTTTTTCGGACACATCTACAAAAATAAAAGTTGCGTGTGAGAATATCATTGGTGAAAAAACAATGGTCGCTTTGGTTTTTGGGCAGTCAAATTCTGCAAATCATGGGGAAACAAAGTATAAATCTGAACAGGCCGTATTTAACTTCTTTGATGGTTCATGTTACAAAGCAAGCGATCCATTGTTAGGCGCAACAGGGAATGACGGCAGTCCTTGGTCTAGGTTTGGCGACAAAGTTATTGTAAACAATATTTACGAAAAAGTTTTATTGGTACCGATAGGTTACGGGGGCAGCGGAATTGAAAGATGGGATATAGGTGGCGATTTGCATCACAGAATTACCCATATTATAAACCAGTTAAAATCAGAAAATATAATGGTTACACACCTATTATGGCATCAGGGGGAATCTGAAGCTTTATTAAGAACCAGTAAGAGTGAATATAAAAAAAGATTTTTGAGTATGCTAGCAACAATACGAAAACATGGCGTAAAGGTACCTATATATGTGGCTGTAGCAAGCCGGTGTTACGACAGAGCTGTGAATCTTGAAATTAAAGAAGCCCAATCTGAATTAGTTGATCCGACAAAGGGAATCTATCCAGGGCCGAATACAGATGAGATTAATTTAGTCGGTGATAGATATGATGGCTGTCACTTTTCTGAGGTTGGCCTTGATAAGCATGCCAATAAATGGCTCAAAGCAATACTAGGGGAAGCGCAGGTTCAAAATTAACGAAGTACAAAAGCAACCGGTACAAAAAATTCCAGCTCGCGGCGCGGGTCATCTTCTGGCATGGGCGGAAATGGATTAGCGCGCTTCGCCATCGCAAGTGCGGCTTTATCGAGCCATCGATTACCGGTGCGCTGTTCAAGGCTCACTTGTCGGGTTTGCCCTGAGCGATCAATAAGGATACGCAACAGGCCTTCTCCTTCAATCCGTAATCGCTTGGCACGAACTGGATATTTTTTATGTTTTTCCAACCAGGCAGCCAACAACTGTTCATAGCGTGCGGTAGCCACTTTATCCAGAGTCGCTGGGCGAGGCTCTATTTGCGGAGGCTGAATAATTTTTTCTACAACCTCGGTTATTTTTTCAGGTTTAGGAATTTTCTTTACGGGTGTTTTCTCAACAACCGGTTCCGGCTTTGGTTTAACAGGCTCAGGTGGTTTAACAACCTCTGGCACAACATTGTTGTTGGTTTCGGCAATGGTTGCCAGTAAATTAATGTGCAGTGGCTGCTTAACCGGTTTAGGTGGCGGCACAACATCGGGCATCGATAACCAAATGGCAAGTCCACCATGCAACAGCACCGCTATCAACAAGGTTGCACTCATATGTCGCTGCGAAAGAATCATTAAATTATTTCTTTATGGTTGCCAACGCAACGTTGGTGCCACCGGCAGCACGTATTTCATCCATAACCTTAAGCAGTAATTGCACTTCGGTACGCGCATCGGTTTTTAATGTAATGGCGGCATCTACGTCGAGCTTGATCAATGGCATTATCGTTGGCTTTAATTTTTCTAGCGAAATGGTTTTACCGTTAAGAGCTAACTCACCGGTTTGATTTAGTGAAACAACAATAGGCGTGATGTCGGTTACCGTGGCACTCTTTGACTCGGGCAGTTCCAGCTCAATGGCTTCGGGCACCATAAACGTACTGGTTAGCATAAAAAAGACCAGTAATAAAAAAACAATATCAATTAAAGGTGCGATGTCCAAATGGGAATGAATGCGTGCACGACCCTCAAAGTCCATGGGTTTCATCCTCGACGCGTTCATCATCGCGGCTATCAACGTGTGGACTTTTGCCGAAGTGGCGCAAGACCTGAATACTGGCATCTTTCATGGCGGCACGGACACGATCAACTTCGCCTTCCAGATAATAAAAAGCAGCCATCGCAGGGATAGCCACTGTTAGACCAAAGGCCGTTGTCAGTAATGCTTCCCAGATACCGCCAGAAAGAATCGAAGGGTCAACCTGAGTACCGGCAGCTTGAAGGTTCATAAAAGCGACAATCATGCCGGTTACCGTGCCCAATAAACCGAGTAACGGACTTAGGTGAGCAATAGAGGACAAGCCGCGCAACCAAGATTCCAGATTGCGTATTTGCGCGCTACCCACTCGACTCACCTCTGCTTCCACATCATTACATGACATAACAGGGTTGGCGCCAAAACTCACGGCGCTTTCCAGTACCCGTGCAACAGGGCTGGTTTGCTGCTGTAAATTTTTTAATGCTTGAGCATGATCACCACTACTAAGTGCCGATAGCGTCTCTTCAACAAAGCCGGTTTGCCGCAAGCCACTCCGATAAAACTGATATAGCTTTAACAGAATAATGGCCGTTGCTAGAATGGACATAAGCAACAATACGTACATGACGCTGCCACCCTGCTGGAATAAGTTCACCATAATTACACTCCACAAATAAAAAAAAGCAGCATGCCTAAAGGCACGCCACTTAACTTAAGTTTAAAAAATTAAAGCTCCATTTCGATACCTGCATAAGCAAACAGAGGCATACCAGGGCGAGGGCCTTCTGGTTGCCGCGAAACGTTGTAACGTTTATCGAATAAATTCTGTATGCCGCCAAATAATTTCACACCGTCCTTGATTCGGTAAAAAGCAGATACATCCACTATAAAGTAAGCATCTGTTTTACCAAAGCGAGCATCTGCACCGCCTGCACCATTAACTTGAGTATCAACGTTATTGGCACTGGTAAAAGTCTCGTCTACATAACTACCCGTAATATAACTTCCCCACTGCTTTGATTCGATACCTGTTCCCAAACTAAAAACAAGCTCAGGAATATAAGGCACCTTGTTACCTGCCTGGCCATAGCTGAATATAGATTCCGCATCAGTAGAGTTCGCACTGTTCTTTTGCGTTGCATTGGTATACGTTGCGGTTAGAAACCACGGGTTACGGTATTCCCAGCCATTGGCGATACCCGCATCATACTGAACAGAAAATTCCAGACCGGTGCTTTCAACCTGGCCAAAATTTTCTGTTTGGCCACTACCCGTGCCACCAATATTATCGATAACAATTAAATTGTTAAACTGGGTATAAAATGCCACCATCTCGATTGCCAGTGCTTGTTTAGGATTAGTGTAACGAGCGCCAATTTCATATGCGTTACTGGTTTCTTCCTTGATACCACCCACTGCACTTTTAGGGCTCGGTGGTGAATAACCACGGTTGATACTACCAAAGCCTATCCACGAATCATTGAGTTTATAGGTTGCACCTAAACTGCCTGCTGTCATCGTCATTTTATTCGAACCGGATTTGCTCGGGGTCGCAAAGTCTTCGTAGGTTTGATCCAGTTTTTCATAACGAATGCCAGGGGTGAATGACCAGCGACCTGTTTTAATTGTGTCTTGCAGGAACATTGCCAGAGCCGATGTTTTTTGCAAACGGTTACCCGCACCACCTGGCGTGCCAGCCGTCATACTACTAATGGTACCGTTAGCCGCTTGAACGTAATCGTCATCCCACTGATAACGACGCACGCGATCTTTATTAAAGCGAACACCAAAGGCAAGTTCATGCTCAACTTCTTTCGAACCAAAACGGTAATACGCAACCGTATCTAAACCTTTTGAATTGTAAACACGATTATTAGCACGAACCCGTAAAGTACAAGCAAAATCACCTTTCAAACAAGCTAAACCTTCACCGCTTTGCACACCGGCAAGCGCAGCAGAAAGTTTAATGGTGTTGCCATTCACATTACGCAAGTCTTTAAGTTTGTACCAGTTACGTGAAAAATCATTGTTGTACAAAGTCGCAATAATATCCATGTTGTCACTCGGTGCAACAATGTAACGTAAGTAACTGCGCTTTTGCTCGCTCTGGATATTGTCAAAGCGGCTTGCTGAATATCGTTGGAATGGGTTGGCAGCAAAATCGGCTTCACTCAAGCCAAGGTAAGTTTCGTTGGCATCCAAAGTGGAAGTGCCAAGCTTAAATTCAAGACGTTGAAAAATCGCGCTGTTCGGTTCCCATGACAACTTAATCATAGGGTCTGATTTTGTGAAGCCGGTATTACTACCATCGCGGAAATCAGGCGTTGTATCAATTGTCTTGTAACCGTCATTTTTACGCGAATAATTTTCGACCAGAAAGCCAAACTTGCCAGCACTGGTATCAAAAGTATTACCGACATAGGCATGCACACGCTGATCGCCAAAGCTGCCTATCGTTGTTTTAAGGTAAGCCGTTTCCTTTAATGGAATGGTGGTAGACAGATAATTGATAACGCCGCCAGTGGTTTGCGGGCCAAATTTCACCTGACTGGAACCTTTTAAAATTTCCATGCCACTCATACGCCCAACAGTGGGTGAATAATAAGCCGCCGGTGCGGAATAAGGAGCCGGTGCCGTTAACACACCGTCTTCCATCACTGTTATTTTAGAGCTACGCGTGGTGTCCACGCCTCGAAGGCTGATATTGGGGAACAAGCCAAAACCATCTTCTTGCCGAACATAAACGCCCGGCACTTTACGCAGCACCTGATTAACATCGTCATAGTTGTTGTCACGGATGTCGCTCTTGCTAACCGAATAAGCCGAACCAGGTAACTCATCAATATTGGCCGGGTTGCCAATGACCATCACTTTGTCCAATATCGTAGTAGCTGGCTTGCTGGCTGGTTTTTTGTCCGAGTCATCGGCCGCACCCACGGGCAAAATAACGCCCAATGATGCGATAGCAAAAATGCCTCGCAATAAATTCGTTTGTACCTTCACTTTATACCTCACTATTTAAGTAACCACATATACATTCACATTCAAACCACCCTGATATGGCTTTACAAAAAGCTTAACTAGAGCGGACTACGTTGGCTGGCTACTACCTGACTAATCACAGTGAAAATCGGTTTGCTGGCTACGAAAGGGATTATGCACGACCTACAACTAAATGTAAACAATAATCATTATCATTTGCATTGACTTCCAATTGAGAACTGTTATCATTTGGACTGCTGTTTATTTGAGCAATTTGAATAAAACTCATGGGGCGATGCACACTGATCGCCTGAAACAAATATTTTAAAATGAAAATAGTGGCTATGAAGAAGAATATTGAATCCTCGCCCTTATCAGGCGAACTGCCCACGGGTAGTAAAACAACACGGTTTGACAGCCGGACTCTTTTTTCCGGTCAGCAGGAAATACTCATCGAGCACGCTGGTAATGCCTATCGATTACGCATTACCCGTCAAGATAAGTTGATTTTGACGAAATAGTTTTCTTCTTTAAGGGCGTTTCCTTAAATTGTCGTGATAACCGGCAAGAGGAAAACAGAGCTGGATTTGTGTAACCGTTGTGTTGTCTAGCCACCCATTTGCGATTGCAAATAATTTTGCAGGCCAATTTTATCAATCAAGCCCAGCTGTTTTTCCAACCAGTAGGTATGATCTTCTTCGGTGTCTTTCAGTAACACTTCTAAAATTTCGCGCGTTTGATAATCTTTTTGTGATTCACACAAAGCGATGGCTTCTTTTAAAGCTGCCACCACTTCCAGTTCAAGCGTTAAATCATTCTTGAGCATACCCGGCACGTCCGAGCCAACACGAAGTGGATCACGTGCCGCCACATCCGGTTTGCCTTCAAGAAACAAAATTCGTTCAATTAATTTTTCAGCATGCTCCAACTCTTCTTTTGACTCATGTTCCAAACGTTCAAATAATTTTTGCAGTCCCCAATCCTGATACATTCTTGAGTGAATAAAATATTGATCAGCCGCAGAGAGTTCACCTGTTAACAGTGTATTGAGAGTATCGATAACTTTTTTATTACCTTTCATTGCAGCCCCTTTTTAATCATTCATCATTGATTGTAAATAATTTTCTATTCCAATTTTAGCCATTAAATCTGTTTGTGTTTCCAACCAGTCAATATGCTCTTCGTTATCGTCCAGAATGTCTTCTAATAACTCCCGACTAACATAATCCTTTACCGCTTCACAATGAGCAATCCCTTCAACCAAACCTGTGCGGGTTTCAGTGGCCATTTGATAATCGCCCTTGATAATCTCAGGAACATCTTCACCAATTAATAGTTTGCCAAGATCCTGCAAGTTCGGCAGGCCTTCCAGAAAAAGAACTCGCTCGACTATTTCATCGGCATTTTTCATCGCTTTAATTGAGGCTTTATATTCTTTTTCATTAAGCTCGTCCAACCCCCAGTTTTTGCACATACGAGCATGCAGGAAATACTGGTTAATGGCGGTAAGTTCATTTTTTAATGCCAGATTCAGGCATTGCTTAACTTTCGCATCCCCCTTCATAACGGCCTCCTTTATTTATATATGACTAGAATGGAACTTAAATTTTAACAAAGTATAGTGGTTTAAGAATTATTAGCAACCGCATAAAAAACCTTAAGCCCTTGAATATAATAAGGTAATTCTCCCCGTGTCGTGAAAAAACAACTACCTGCAAACTCTCACAAAAATGGCAGCGTTATCGGTATTGCAAATCATTCTCATTTGCATGTATAATAATACCAAGCGATAATTTAATTTTGAGTGATATGCCATGTACGTATGTATTTGCAATTCAGTAACCGATAGGGACATCCTGAACGCCGCAGAAAACGGTGCCAGCAGTTTAAAAGACCTAAGCAATGAGCTAAACGTCGCCACCTGTTGTGGACGCTGCGCGAGCTGTGCAAAAGGTTTATTACGCCAGTCCTGCAATAAACTTAAACAAGGCAAACTGTAAGCTAGCTCAAATCACCAGTAAGCCTGATTATTCGGAAAAACTGGAGTCAAGCATCCGCTCAAGAATAGAGCCGCCTCGCTCTAAGCAAGAAGTTAATAACTTAAAGCTATCATTTTAATATAAACAATCAATTTCCTAAATCAATACCAGTCGCCTATTATTGAATTAATCAAACAACATTTGATTAATCATCACTTAGGAGACTGAAATGAGCAAAAAATCCAGATTAACGATGACCAATGGCTGCCCTGTTGCAGATAACCAAAATGTTTTAACCGCCGGTTCACGCGGCCCAATGCTATTGCAGGATATCTGGTTTCTTGAAAAACTTGCGCACTTCGACAGAGAGGTTATTCCCGAACGCCGGATGCATGCAAAAGGCTCGGGGGCGTACGGTACCTTCACTGTCACAAACGACATATCACAATACACCACAGCTAAATTATTTTCTGAAGTGGGTAAAAAAACAGAGGTTTTTGCACGGTTCTCGACCGTTGCAGGTGAGCGCGGGGCAGCCGATGCCGAACGCGATATTCGCGGCTTTTCACTAAAATTTTACACCGAAGAAGGTAACTGGGACATGGTTGGCAACAATACGCCCGTTTTTTTTATGAAAGATCCGCTGAAGTTTCCTGATTTAAACCATGCCGTTAAACGTGACCCGCGTACAAACATGCGCAGTGCCCAAAGTAACTGGGATTTCTGGACCTTATTACCCGAAGCATTACACCAAATCACCATTTTGATGAGCGATAGAGGCAACCCGCAAACATACCGCCATATGCATGGCTTTGGCAGCCATACTTTCAGTTTTATTAATGATAAAAATGAGCGCTACTGGGTTAAATTCCACTTTAAAAGCCAGCAGGGCATTAAAAACCTAACCGATCAAGAAGCTGAAAAATTAATAGGTAAAGACAGAGAGAGTCACCAGAGTGATCTTTATCATAGTATCGAAAAAAGTGACTACCCGCGCTGGGATTTTAAAGTACAAATTATGCCCGAAAGTGATGCACAAGATTATCGCTTTCATCCTTTTGATCTTACCAAGGTATGGTCGCACAAGGATTACCCTTTAATTAATGTGGGCGTACTTGAGCTTAATCGTAACCCTGAAAATTACCATGCAGAGGTTGAGCAAGCTGCATTTAATCCGGCAAGCGTGGTTCCGGGTATCGGCTTCTCACCCGACCGCATGTTGCAGGGTCGACTCTTTGCCTACGGTGATGCACAGCGTTACCGCTTGGGAGTCAACCATAACCAGATACCGGTTAATACGCCACGTTGCCCAATGCATAGTTTTCACCGTGACGGAGCCATGCGGGTAGACGGTAACTTTGGCGACACCAAAGGCTATGAGCCCAATAGCTTAGGCGAATGGCAGGAGCAACCCGACAGCAAAGAGCCGCCGTTGAGTTTAAGTGGTGCAATGGATCACTGGAACCATCGCGAAGATGATGACGATTACTTTACCCAGCCCGGCGATCTATTTCGCTTGATGACAACAGAGCAACAGCAAGTACTGTTTGAAAATACAGCACGTTCAGTTGGTGGAGCAAATATAGAAGTACAAAAGCGCCATATCAGCCATTGCTTAAAGGCCGACCCGGCTTATGGTAAAGGTGTTGCCGACGCATTGAACATACCGTTAAATGAAAGGGTATAAGCTACTAATTAACGCCTGTATATACAGGCGTTAATTCAATTCTATCTCGTCAACAGGGTGTACACCCCACCTCCTCCTTTGGGAATCCCAACGGTTTTGTGCCCACCGCAAATGGACGGGGAAACTAGATTATAAAATGCACAAACCATGCCTTACTCGCAACTATTCCACGCTATACTTGAATCAAGCTATGCATTAGCTTGTTAAAGTAAAAATATATCTAGCAGGAAGATAACAAATAATGAAAGGCCGAAACATGGGGCGCTACCGCCCGCCTGCGGAAAAAAAGTCACCTTATATTACCGCACAAGGTTATAAAAATTTGCAGTCGGAGTTGCAACAGCTTTGGGTGCGCCGTAAAGATGTCACTATGCATTTGTCAGCCGCCGCCGCCGAGGGCGATCGTTCCGAAAACGCCGAATATATTTATCGTAAAAAAGAACTGCGCGAAATTGACTACCGGATCCGCTATTTACAAAAACGTATGCCCGATTTAACCGTAGTGGACAAAACACCACCTAACCCTCAGCAGGTATTTTTTGGTGCTTGGGTGGATTTAAAAGACGATGATGGTACCAAAATCACCTACCGCATTGTTGGCCCTGACGAACTGGATCCACCACAAGGCTATATTAGTGTGGACTCGCCCATGGCCAAAGCACTACTCAAAAAACATACCAACGATGAAATAAATGTTGTTACTCCGCAAGGTGAAATTAACTACCTGATATTACAGGTGAAATACTCATAACCCCTTTATTTTCAATCTCTTATTTGCGCTAAAGCAATCCTGAATCATAGCCGATAACAATTCTAGTTGAGGCTTATATGGGGTGAGCCAGCCGTACCAACAGGGGGTCGAATAATGAAAACACAAAATACTTTTAGCCTTGATTCTAAACCACGCACCTTAAAGCAATGGCTGCATAAACACGACACACTGGTTTTAATTGTGCTGGCAATAGCAACCGCCGCTATTTTATACTTCGTCTGATTAGTTCGCTTTAGCACTTTATCAAACAACTGGGAATGTCTAGAACATTCCCTTTTCCTGCTTACGCTATCTTTAGCACAAGATTCCATTCTCCATATTCCTTATATATATGTTTATACGTTAGAATAGCCAACATCAAGGGCAGACTTTTCTTTTTAACTTTTTGGGATACCTTATGAATTTACATGAATACCAGGCCAAACAACTGTTCGCTGAATACGGCATGCCCGTACCCAAAAACTATGTTGTAACCCGTGTGACTGAAGTTGAAGCTGCTTTGCAAAAAATGGAAACATCACGCTGGGTTGTTAAAGCACAAGTGCATGCAGGCGGCCGTGGCAAAGCCGGTGGCGTAAAAGTAACAGACGATAAAAAAACCGTAATGGATTTTGTTAGCAACCTACTTGGAACCCGTCTGGTAACTTACCAAACCGATGCAGCAGGCCAACCGGTTAATCAAATATTAATTGAAGAAGCCTGTGAAATTGACAAAGAACTTTACCTTGGTGTCGTAATTGACCGTGCCTTACAAAAAGTAGTTATTATGGCCTCCACCGAAGGCGGTATGGAGATTGAAAAAGTAGCCCACGCCACCCCCGAAAAAATATTGAAAACAGCGATTCACCCAATGACCGGCTTGCAAGCTTTTCAGGCACGCGACCTTGCATTTGGTTTGGGTTTAAACGCCGAGCAAATTAAACAGTTTACAAAATTACTGGCTGGACTGGCTAAACTATTCCACGAAAAAGACTTGTCTTTGGTGGAAATTAATCCGCTGGTTATTACTAAAGCTGGCGACTTACTTTGTCTTGATGGGAAAATAAACATTGATGACAATGCTTTGTATCGCCATCCAAAATTAAAAGCGCTGCATGATGTTTCTCAGGAAGATGAACGCGAGTATCGCGCTAAAGAATGGGACTTAAATTATATTTCTTTAGATGGCCAAATTGGTTGCATGGTTAACGGTGCCGGTTTAGCGATGGCCACCATGGACTTAATTAAACTCAACGGCGCAGAACCAGCAAACTTTTTAGATGTGGGTGGCACCGCTACAAAAGAACGGGTTGCCGAAGCGTTTAAAATTATTTTGTCTGACAAAAAAGTAAAAGGTATTTTAGTGAATATTTTTGGCGGCATCGTCCGTTGCGATATGATAGCCGAAGGCATTATAGGCGCCTTGCAGAAAGTGGATGTAAATGTACCGGTGGTTGTTCGGCTCGAAGGCAATAAAGCCGAACAAGGTTTAGCTTTGTTAAAAAACAGCGGTATAAAAGCCGAAGCCGTACAAGGCTTACAACAAGCCACTCAAAAAATTGTATCTTTGGTAAGGGGTGCAGTATGAGTGTACTCGTTAATAAAGACACCAAAGTAATCTGTCAGGGCTTTACCGGCAAACAGGGGCAATTCCATTCCGAACAAGCAATTGAATATGGCACACAGATGGTCGGCGGCGTTACCCCTGGCAAAGGTGGCCAAGCATCACTGGGCTTACCGGTTTTTAATACTGTTAAAAATGCGGTTGCAGAAACACAGGCCGATGCCTCTATTATTTTTGTACCGGCTCCATTTTGCAAAGATGCTATTTTAGAAGCCGTCGATGCAGGCATTGAACTCATCGTTTGCATTACCGAAGGTATTCCAACACTCGATATGCTTGAAGCAACTCGTGTCGTACATGAGGCTGGCGCACGACTGATTGGCCCAAACTGCCCCGGTATTATTACACCCGGTGAATGTAAAATTGGCATTATGCCGGGCTATATTCACAAAGCCGGCAAGGTCGGTATTGTTTCCCGTTCAGGCACCTTAACCTATGAAGCGGTTAATCAAACCACCGCATTAGGCTATGGCCAGAGCACCTGCATTGGCATTGGCGGCGACCCTATTCCCGGCACTAACTTTATAGATTGCCTTGAACTGTTTGAACAAGATCCGCAAACCGAGGCTATATTAATGGTTGGTGAAATTGGCGGCACTGCCGAAGAAGAAGCGGCAGAATATATTCAGTCGAATGTGAGCAAGCCAGTTGCTGCCTTTATTGCAGGCGCATCGGCACCTAAAGGAAAACGCATGGGGCACGCCGGTGCGATTATTGCGGGTGGCAAAGGCACCGCTAGCGAAAAATTTGCAGCACTTGAAGCCGCTGGTGTGGTCACCGCCAAATCACCGAGTGAATTAGGCATTGCAATGCAACAAGCTATTAATAACCACTAAGCCAAGGAAGAGTTGATGCCGAACAAAGACACGACACACCGCTGCTCATGGTGCGGCAACGACCCGCTGTATGTTAAATACCATGATACCGAATGGGGCGTACCGATTTATAACGACCGCAAATTATTCGAAAAACTTATTTTAGAAGGCGCGCAGGCAGGACTCAGCTGGATAACCGTTTTAAAAAAACGTGCTCATTATCGTAAAGTGTTTGACAGATTTAACCCCGAAATTATTGCCCGTTATAACAAACGTAAAATAGAATCTTTGCTAAAAGATGCTGGCATTATACGCAACCGACTTAAAGTGGAAGGTACCGTTAAAAATGCACGCGCCTTTCTAGAGCTGCGCGAAAAAGAAGGCAAGTTTAAAGATTTTATTTGGGATTTTGTTGATGGTGAACCCATTGTTAATAAATGGAAAAGCCTAAAGCAACTCCCCGCCACTACTGAAATATCAGAAAAAATGAGCAAAACACTAAAAAAGAAAGGCTTTACCTTTGTTGGCCCGACCATTTGTTATTCTTTTATGCAGTCGATGGGCTTAGTCAATGACCACACCACCCGCTGTTTTCGCCACAAAGAAGTGAATAAATAATATGGATTTAGAGCGTTTTCAAGATGAAAAACTTGAGCTTAATGCCAAAGAGTTACGTCAGACATTAAATATTGAATCGGGTAAATTAGCCTGGGAAGAATTACAGGTTCACTTTGCCCGTGGTGTTGTTGTTGTGGTTGATTCAAAGCTGGACCTCATAGAGGTTTCTTCAAAATTGGTTAATGATGACAAACATGCGATTGAAGAGTGGATGACAGAGAAAAAATTAAGCCGCGCTACAGACGATAATGCAAAATACTGGCTAAAAAATAAAACCGAATTCTGGGCCGTTGTGGTGCCACCCTGGGTTTTGGTTCAGGAAATTACCGATCGGTAGTTAGCCCTCTGGGATTTTAAAGCCCAGCCTCAGTGCTTCTTTTAAATCCTTGTCTGCGGCTATAATCAAGCCATTACCGGTATAAACCTTGCTGCGTAAATAGTGTGCCGTTGGCAACGAGTCCTTGTTATTAATAGCAATAATTTCATTAACACTATCTAGGGCTTCATCAAATGCCTTATTTTGCAGCAATGCGCTCACTAAATTAAGTTTTGTATTGATGTTATCTGGCGCCAGAGTAACTGCATGCCTTAAAGATTTTAAACCTAATTCTGGCTGATGATTTAACATACGAGCGCTACCTAACAACTTATGTGCACGCCAATACTTATTATCTAACTCAACCGCTTTTCGCCCATACACAACGGCAAGCGGAATTTGCCCCATATCAATTTGTACTTCACCCATTAATACAAACATACCCGATTTAGAGCGACATTTATCAATGGCTTTAAATAAAGCATCTTCCACTGCAACAAGTTTTTTTATCTTGTCTTTAGCGTCTATTTTATAAAATTGTTTATCCAGCTTATTAAACAAAGCCTTGCAATCTGCGGCTAAAATAGTTTTCGAAAAAAATCCCGTAGAGATAAATGCAACAATAAAGAAACTTTTCTTAACGTCCATTCCTATTATCCATAAGTCCATCGTAGTAATAAATATTTTATCAATCAACATCTTTCGCAGATTTGATTTTTCCTCCACACTGGCGACAACGGTACTCTGCCTTTCCTTGCTGAATCATGTTATGCCGACGAGAGGTAATATCAAATTGCATACAACCACAGATGTAAGTATGGCGCTTATGTGTTTTTGTCGGAATGCCTTCTAAAGAATAGGAAAAAGTACGCTTAGGCTCAATGCCAAACTTTAACATCAGGCTTTGCCATTCTTTGCCATGCGGCCGCACATTTCGTATACCATAAAGCTGGTCAATAATATAATGTGCAACTTCATGAGGAATGGTTTCGTTAAAATTTTCTTTAGGGTATTTTGAAAAATGGTAGGGATTAAAACGAATTTTTCTTATACCTTTTTCTATTTTGTACATCCCTGCTGCACGACCTTTTAAGTCAAATAAGATATCAATAGGCTCAAATTTTTTTTGAAACAAGTCTGCTGCACATTGAATGTAACCATCAGCTAATGTGATAACTTCTTGTTGCTCCGCGGCATTAATCGGTAGAATCGTTGACATACAAGGCAGTATATCGGTTTGTGCACATTTTTCCATAGCCGAATTCGACAGAAGCGCTCAATGGTGCAAATAACACCCGCTATTCTTGGGTGTTATTTAAAACAGTAATCGGATCGGTGAATAGTTTTGAATTTGGAATAAGAACTTTATTACCTTCACTGTTTAATTCGGTGTAGCGCAAATCAATCGCAACCACCTTACCCGTATAACCTGAAATCTTAATACTGTTACCTACTTTAAAAGGCCGATATAGCAAAATAAGTACGCCCGAAAGCATATTTGAAATGGTATCTTTTAGTGCAAAACCCAGAGCAAAACCGGTTAAGCCCAAACCGGCAACCAATGCCGACACATCAATACCCAACGTTCCAAGTGCGCTCACAAAACCAAGTACTATTAATATGACACTACTGGTGCGCGCCAGAAAAAAGGAAAGCTGGCTGTCCAATGATAAACGTGTTGCCAGCCGAGTAATGGCACCACTAATAATTTTGGATAAGATGAAAAAGAGGATAAAAATAACAATCACACCGGCAATACGGGGTGACCAAAGGTAGGCTTCTTCAAGTAATTTCTGAATTAAAGTATCCACGATTAAAATAGAGTGCTCTTTAATATTGTGCTGTTAAAAATGAACAATATCAGATAACGCTTTCAAACAAAATCAAATATATAACTAACGGCGTTTATCCCAAAACTGTTTTGCCAGACTCTCCATACTGTTAGACAGGCTGCGCATTGTCTGCCCCACCGACTCACTGGTTTGCACACCATCAACGGTCAGCTCCGAAACTTGCTGGATATTAACAATGTTCTGATTCACCTCTTTGGCAACCGTGGTTTGCTCGTTGACCGCCGAAGCTATCTGGCTACTCATTTCATTAATGCTAGTCACCGCGTCGTTAATGGCATTGAGCGATTCAACCGCATTTTTAGCTTGCTCCACACTGGTATCAGCTTGCACGCGACTTTTTTCCATTACCCGCACGGCCTGCTGCGAACCCGTTTGTATCTGCTCAATCATACTCTGAATTTCCAAGGTTGAATCCTGAGTGCGATTTGCTAACGTGCGGACTTCATCGGCCACTACCGCAAAACCTCGCCCCTGTTCACCGGCTCGTGCGGCTTCAATAGCCGCGTTTAAGGCTAATAAATTAGTCTGGTCGGCAATACCACGAATGACATTCACCACATCGGTTATGCTTTCGGTGTTACTCTCTAACTGACTAATAACTTCACTGGCACGGTTTATTTCTTCCGACAAATCATGAATGGATGCCATGGTCGAGTTAACCACCTGCTTGCTTTTACCCGTTTCAGTTTCGGCTAGCATTGCGGATTCCGCCGTATGCTGTGCACTGCGGGCAACTTCTTCAATACTCGCCGACATTTCGGTTACTGCCGTGGCCACCTGTTCCGTTTCACTGTGCTGGTTGTTAATTCCCATCTTATTCAGTTCAATGGACGACATCAGCTTTTCAGCCTGCTCATTAATACCATGCGTTGAATCTGAAATACGCCCGATAAGACCACCTGTTTCAGCTTCAAGATATTTAAAGGCCAGCAATATTTGCCCCGCTTCATCCGTACGACCACTATACACATGCTGTGCAATCGGGTTTTGAATAATAGAACGCGCCTTAGCAAATGCTTTACAAAGTGGGTTAATAAAACGTAATGATAAACCAACAGCCACCACCATCCCTGTCAGCAAACCTAATGATATACTTAATAAATCAATGCTCCCCATAAAAAATGGAACCGCAAGTGCTGATAATTGAGAAGATAGGAAAATCATCAATATCTTATATTTAAAGGCCAATGGCCGGCGCTTGATCCAAGCCGGTGTTTTACCGCTGTTTATTTTTTTGTATAATTTATCGGCTCGCGCAACTTCTTGTTCAGCCGGCTTACTGCGAACAGACTGGTATTCCACAATATTGCCGCTTTCTCCAATCGGCGTTACATAAGCATTTACCCAGTAATGGTCTCCATTTTTACAGCGGTTTTTAACAATCCCCATCCAGGATTCACCTGCTTTAATGTTATTCCACAAGTCCCCAAAAGCAGCCGGTGGCATATCTGGGTGGCGCACCACATTGTGGTTTTTGCCGATAAGCTCGTCCTTCGTAAAACCGCTTATCTTAAGGAAATCTTCATTAATGTAGGTAATAGCACCCTTCAGGTTGGTAGTGGATAAAATATTGGCCGAGTCATTATATTTCAGTTCCACGCCAGTAACAGGTAGATTTTTTTTCATTTCAACTTCTTCTTTATTATAGGGATTAATACTCACTTGCTGCCAAATAAGTTGAATAAACAGCAAGAACTACCATTAATAACGGCCAAAATAACTATTTCTTTAATGATTTTATGCCTGCTCGATGTTAACGGTAAATTGCTAGGGCAACAGAAATAAGTTATATACTTTTTAGGGTTAAAATTTAAGGCTTTAATTTCTCTTTATGCTGAGCATTTTTAGGGTGATGGCACCATCGGTTTCGATGCAACAAAGGCCGTTTTATCCGTGCGGTGATTCTGTACAGATTATACTTTAGCCAAGGCACTGTCGCTTAATCTAGAAGCCAACTATAATAGCCAAAGCGCATCGAAAATAAACACTTACAATACAAAAAGTTAATTTATCGTAAGGTACTATCAATAATGAAAAAATTTATATTAATCACCTTGGTTGCTTTTCTAGTCATAGGTAATAGCTATTCCGGCCAGTTACGCGAATATTGGGTAACAGCCGAAATGGTTGAGTGGAACTATGCACCGACTGGAAAAAACTTGATTATGCCGGACAAAGGTCTTGGTGTTTGGGGTAATCATCTTAAATACCAAAAATACCGTTATATTGAATATACCGATGCCAGTTATTCAAAACGCGTTACTCAACCACAATGGATAGGCATATTAGGGCCGCAGTTTCGTGCCGAACAGGGCGACACTTTAAAAATTCATTTTCTGAACAAAGCTGACAAGCCACTGAGCATTCACCCACATGGAATGCGTTACACCAAAAAATATGAAGGTGCGGATATGACTGGCAAGGGTTCTGCCGTTAAACCGGGGGGAAACTTTACATATATATGGCAAGTCGATGCGGATGCTGCACCGGGGCCTAATGACCCATCTTCCATTGTCTGGGTCTATCACTCACATGTCGATTCAGTAACAGAAATTTATGATGGCCTGATCGGTACCATTGTTATTACAAAAAAAGGTATGGCTCGCTCAAAAACCGATCCGAGACCAAAGGATATTGATGTTGCATTTACTAATATGTATATGATCTTTAATGAAAACGGCCGCAAAAAGATTGGCCCGGTTAAAACCGTTAATGCTGAAGATAATGAAGAAGGCAATTTAAAACACGCCATTAACGGCTATATTTTTGGTAACCTCCGTGGACTGATCGTTAAAAAAGGCGACCGGGTTCGCTGGCACTTAATTGGCATGGGAACCGAAGTGGATATTCATACTGCACACTGGCATGGCAAAACGGTGTTGTCAGGTGGACACCGTACCGACGTGGTTGATCTGCTGCCCAACAGCATGAAAAGTGCCGATATGGTCGCGAATAATCTAGGCACTTGGTTATACCACTGCCATGTAACCGACCACATTACGGCTGGTATGGTCACCCGCTACACCATCCGAAAATAATCATGTTCTCAAGTTAAATACCGGCAAGAAGGAGCCTACCACCAAATAGGTTGCTTTCTAACGCTAGGGAATTAAAAATTCGCTGTTGGCAAAATCAAGCACATCACCACTTCCATCATAAGAAAAAACCGTTACAAGATAGGTATTCCCACTAACTAACGCCTGCGGCGAAATAGTACTGCCTACCCCGTAAGTAACTGAAGTTGGTAATCCACTGCCTGTATCAAAACTAGCGTACTCCCACATTGCGCAGCTACTCACACCACCACCATTTGTTAAACATACTTTATCAAATACATTAAGCTTTACTGCAGAGGCGCTCGCGCTTAAATTAAAACTAAAAACAGGTGAAAAAGGGCTGTCTAAATTAACGCCCATCGAAAAAGTTCCATTTGCTACTTTAAAAATAGTAAAGTCACCATTACCGGCAATAGTATAAGCACATGGGCCTACAAAGATGAAATCTTCTGAACCACCATCACGAGTCCATGTGCCAGTGTAGCTTGTACTACTTGATGCCGTAGATGTGAATGTGCCTGTCGACAAGTTGTTGTCTATATCCCCAGACCATGTTCCACTAAATGCATTACCTGTTTTGGAGCCGGAAAGTAAACCCGCGTCAAAAGACCCAAGACAGCCTACATATGAAAAGAAGAATTCCCCCGAAAAACTTGTATCGGTATCGGGTAAGTACATATACAACACGCCCGGTGTAGGATTATTGGTATCGGCAATGGGGCTCTCCGTGTAGTAACCAATATAGAGTTCGGGATTACTGGGTGCCGGAGTAACAGGTGCAGCCGGTGCTGGCGTACTTCCACCGCCTCCTCCGCATGCAGAAATAAATGCTGTTAGTAAAATAACTAAACTATAAAGAATTCTCTTTTGATATTTCATGCCTGTCCCTCGCTGTTATTTTTAAAAATATACAGCATATATAGAGTTAAAGCTGGTTAATTATTGACAACTTTATATTTAATTCCACGGTTGTACAAAAAATACCTACGGCAAATCCTACTGACATAACGCTGTCAGTAGAGCCTTGTTACGCTGCCTACCTCAACTACAACAAGGAGATAATATATGGAACAAGCAATGAAACAGCATGGCGCATTTAGCTGGAACGAACTTATGACCAGCGATGTTGATGGCGCAAAAAAATTCTACAGTGAACTGCTAGGCTGGCACATGCAAGATGTGCCAAGCTGTGACATGGGGTATACAATGGCGAAAGCGGGCAATACTGAAGTAGCAGGAATAATGAATATTTCTGATGATTTCAGCACCATGCCCCCAGCATGGGGGAGTTATGTCACCGTTGACAATGTCGATACTCAATCCGCACTGGCTGAGGAACTGGGTGGGAAAATTATCCTTGCACCACAAGATATTCCTGAGGTTGGCCGCTTTGCCGTGATCAGCGACCCACAAGGTGCTATCCTCAGTCTTATCACCTATAGCAAAAAAGAATAAACAGCATGGCGAGCCATACTTCACATTTAAAAATGATGCATAATCAAAAGCATGGGAATATGGCTCGCACAACCACTCTCAATATGACTGCTGATTTTTAAAATGCGCCGTGCAGACAGACTTTTTAGAATAATACAAAACCTGCATTCTAAACGTACCATTACTGCGTACGAACTGGCTAACAGACTGGAAGTTTCCGAACGTACTATCTATCGCGATATGCAGGACTTAAGCTTATCGGGGATCCCCATTACCGCAGAAGCCGGTGTAGGTTATCGCTTATTAAAAGGCTTTCAACTTCCCCCACTGATGTTTAACGAAGAAGAAATTGAAGCACTGTTACTGGGTGCACAAATGGTCCGCGCATGGACAGATAAAAATCTTGCCAGTGCGGCAAATCAGGCATTACAAAAAATAGAGCATGTTATCCCTGAAAAACTAAAACCACAACTCGAACGTAAGGATATGATTGTTCCTAATTTCCCCATGGAAGGTCAGGCTGGCGAACAACTAATCACTGTCAGGTATGCTATTCGCCAACAACAAAAAATTAATATCAGCTACACACGAGAAGATGGAGAACTTTCCAACCGTGTTATCCACCCATTGGGGTTATTTTACTGGGGAAAAGTATGGACAGTTGTTGGCTGGTGTGAGCTGCGGGAAGCATTTAGAAATTTTCGGCTAGACCGTATGACAACCTGCAAACCAAATGGTAAATCTTTTAAAATAATTAAAGGCCGAACGCTAGAGGATTATCTTAATACTGAATGTAATAAATAAAAAACTCAATTTACATATTAAGAAAAGGCATCACCGTGATGTAAAGTATTACCGCAATACTAAAAATATACGCAGCAAAGCGTAACGGGTTTTCAAAAATATTACCCAATACTGTTGGTATATGGCCTCTACTTTTTAACTCTGCATATTCTTCATGAAACTGCTGGGAACGTTGCAACTGATATTTATCAATAAGCTGCTGTGCTTGAGGATATTGCGATTCATCTTTTAACCAAATTGCAGCCATCGCAATTCCCCAGTTACCAGCATGGGTTTCATAAAAATCGAGATCATTTTCAGCTAGCAGCTCACGGATATCCTGCGCTTCATCAAGCGGTACATCACGGAGTTTAAAGAGTAGTTTTGCCATATATATGTATCTATTTTTTCTTATACCGTACTGGATTCCCGCATCCGCGGGAATGACGATAACAACTAGTTATCATAACCCAGATTCGGTGCTAACCAGCGTTCAGCATCTTCTAAAGTCATGCCTTTGCGCTTAGCGTAGTCTGCCACCTGATCTTTATTGATTTTCCCAACACCAAAGTAACTGGATTCCTGATGGCTAAAGTACCAGCCACTCACCGATGCGGCTGGCCACATTGCATAACTTTCGGTTAATGATACGCCGGTATTTTTCTCGGCATTAAGCAACGTCCACAACTTGGGTTTTTCGGTATGGTCAGGGCAAGAAGGGTAACCCGGTGCTGGGCGCACACCACGGTAATCTTCTTTAACCAGACGTTGATTATTAAAATCCTTATCTTTAAATGCACCATCGGGTGACCAGACGTTTTCACTGGCAGAGTAACCCCAGTTAATATGGCGCACTCGTTGGTGCATATGTTCGGCAAAGGCTTCTGCAAACCGGTCGGCTAATGCCTTTAACATTATAGACTGATAGTCATCATGTTCTTTTTCAAAGCGTTCAATGTGTTCGCCTATACCAATACCCGCGGTTACTACAAAGCCGCCCACATAGTCTTGCTTGCCGCTTGATTTTGTTGCAATAAAATCGGCATTGCTGCGATTGGGTTTGCCGGGCGGGCGTTCGGTTTGCTGGCGTAAATGATTTAAGGTTGTAACCACTTCGTTGCGCGACTCATCACTATAAACTTCAATGTCATCCTCATTAATGCTGTTAGCCGGGAACAAGCCAACAACGGCACGTGCTTTTAACCAACGCTCACTAATAATTTGTTGCAACATGGTTTGTGCATCGGCAAAGAGTTTTTTAGCTTCGACTCCTTTTTCGGCATCGTCAAATATTTTCGGGTAACTGCCTTTTAATTCCCATGTATGGAAGAAAGGTGTCCAGTCGATATAAGGCACTAAATATTCCAGTGGCATATCATCAAATACCTGAATACCTTTTATATTGGGTACCGGTGGTGTGTATTGCTGCCAGTCTATCTTTAATTTTCGTTGCTGTGCTTGTTCCAACGTTAGCCAGCTTATTTTTGCGCGACGACCCGCATGGGCAATACGCACCTTTTCGTAATCGTCATGCACTTCTTTTACAAAGGCATCTTTTAAGTCGGCACTAATCAGTTTTTGCGCCACACCCACTGCACGCGAGGCATCTTTTACCCACACGGTTGAACCATGAAAATGCTGTTCTATTTTAACCGCAGTATGTGCTTTCGATGTGGTTGCCCCACCCACCATTAAAGGCATGTCTAAACCTAAGCGTTCCATTTCTTTGGCAATATGCACCATTTCATCCAGCGAGGGTGTAATTAAACCGGACAAACCAATAATATCAACATCTTCTTCTTTTGCCGCTTCCAAAATTTTATTAGCCGGCACCATCACACCTAAGTCTACCACTTCAAAGTTATTACATTGCAACACAACACCAACAATGTTCTTACCAATATCATGTACGTCACCCTTTACGGTGGCCATTAATATTTTACCATTGGAGCGCGCGCCATCGGATTTTTCAGCTTCGATATAAGGTAACAAATAGGCCACGGCTTTTTTCATTACCCTTGCCGATTTAACCACTTGAGGTAAAAACATTTTACCATCACCAAACAAATCACCGACCACATTCATGCCGTCCATCAACGGCCCTTCTATTACTTCAATCGGGCGGCTAAATGTAGTGCGCGCTTCCTCGGTATCTTCAACAACATAGGTGTCATTGCCCTTCACTAGTGCATGTTCTAAACGCTTGGCAACCGGCAACTTACGCCATTCCAAATCTTCGGTTTTCGCTTTCGTTGTACCATCACCAATAAATTTACCGGCAATGTCCAGTAATTGTTCTGTTGCTTCCGAATTTTTATTTAAAACCACATCTTCAACAGCGTTTCGCAATTCTTCAGGCAGGTCATCATATACCGCTAACTGACCTGCATTAACAATGCCCATGCTCATACCATTTTTAATGGCATAGTATAAAAACACCGCATGAATAGCTTCACGAACCGGGTTATTGCCACGAAAAGAGAAAGAAACATTCGACACCCCGCCACTGATTAATGCATGTGGCAGGTTTTGTTTTATCTCGCGGGTGGCTTCGATAAAATCAACGCCGTAATTATTGTGTTCTTCTATACCGGTTGCGATGGCAAAAATATTCGGGTCGAAAATAATATCTTGTGGTGGGAAGTCAACATCTTCCACTAAAATTTTATAAGCGCGAGCGCAGATTTCTATTTTACGTTCTTTAGTATCGGCCTGACCGACTTCATCAAACGCCATAACGATAATAGCCGCACCGTAACGACGGCAAAGCTTGGCCTGATTAATAAAGTTTTCTTCGCCTTCTTTTAAGCTAATCGAGTTAACAATACCTTTGCCTTGAATGCATTTTAAACCTTCTTCCAAAATTGGCCACTTGGACGAGTCGACCATTACCGGCACTCGTGAAATATCGGGTTCGCTGGCTATCAGGTTTAAAAAGGTTTTCATTGCCGCCTGACCATCTAACATGCCTTCGTCCATGTTAATATCAATAATTTGCGCGCCGTTTTCCACCTGCTCGCGGGCAACGCTTAAGGCTTCGTCGTAGTTATCCTCAAGAATTAAGCGTTTGAATTTGGCTGAGCCAGTCACATTGGTGCGCTCACCCACATTCACAAATAACGAATCTTTGGTAATGTTGCAAGGTTCTAAACCGGCAAGGCGGGTAGTGAAATCTTCTTCTTTGGGCTGGCGTGGTGGGTACTTAGCTACCACATCGGCGATGGCTTTAATAAAGGCGGGGCTGGTGCCACAGCAACCACCTATAATATTGATAAAGCCGTTCTTCGCCCATTCTTCAATTTCGGCGGCCATTTCTTCCGGTGTTTCATCGTACTCGCCAAACTCGTTTGGCAAACCGGCGTTCGGGTGGGTATTAATATGGCAGTTAGCAATACCAGCAATTTCTTCAACATACTGGCGTAATTCTTTTGCGCCTAATGCACAGTTAAAACCAAAACTAATCGGCTTAACATGGCGAAGTGAATTATAAAAAGCTTCGGCGGTTTGGCCAGACAAGGTTCGCCCAGAAGCATCGGTGATGGTACCGGAAATCATAATCGGCAAACGCTTACCCGTTTGCTCAAAATATTCTTCTATCGCAAACAAGGCGGCTTTTGCATTTAGAGTATCAAAAACCGTTTCAACCAATAAGACATCACAGCCACCGTCGACCAGTGCTTTGGTTGCTTCTAAATACGTTTCACGTAAGTCGTCAAAATTTATATTACGAAAACCGGGGTTGTTGACGTCGGGGCTTAAAGACGCAGTTCGGTTGGTTGGCCCCAATACGCCCGCAACAAAGCGCGGCTTATCTGCTGTTTCAAATTCATTACAAACTTCACGCGCAATTCGTGCGGCTTCAAAGTTAAGCTCGTAAACCAAATCTTCCATGTCATAGTCGGCCATTGAAATCTTATTGGCATTAAAAGTATTGGTTTCAAGAATATCGGCACCGGCTTCTAAGTAAGCAGCATGAATATCGTGGATAATTTTTGGCTGGGTTAGCACCAGCAAGTCGTTGTTACCTTGTAAATCACTGGCGTAATCGGCAAAGCGCTCGCCTCGATATTCGGCTTCGCCCAGTTTATACGACTGGATCATCGTGCCCATTGCACCATCTAATACTAAAATACGTTGCTTAAGGGCTTGTTCTAATTTATTTGTGGGCTGACTCATGCGGACTCATTTAATGATAACGATTGAATGGGCGCAGTTTAACATGCTAAATAGCAATGGACTATATATAAGGAATAGAGTGGCCAAAAATAGCCGATATTATCTAGATACTATCTAACCAATCTTTGAGGATATCGGCTTCACGTTTTATAAACGCAGAATCGGTGAATGCCTGAGCAACAACCGTAATACCTTGCGTACAGGTTAGTAAGTGCATAGCAAAATCCTTAGATTTTTCTGCACTATGCCCAAGTAAAATAAATTGCTCAATCATCCAGTCTCTAAATAGTGCAATCATGTCGATTGCATCATTATAATTTATATTTTCAAGCTTATTGAGTTCCGAGCAAACCGTTCCGAGGGGGCAGCCATATTTTACTATATTATCCTGGTAGCCCACGATCATATCAACGTACTGATGTAAGCGCTCTTTTGGAGTAGGGGTATTTTTATTCCATTCATTTAACGTTTGCGTAATACCAACTTTTCTATTTTCGATAACAGCGGCAAGAATGTCGTCTTTGGTTTTAAAATGATAATAGAAATTGCCACGCGATATACCCACCGCGCTGGCAATGTCAGAAAAGGAAGTATGGTTAAAGCCCTGCCGATAAAATAAATCATCGGCAGTGGATACAATTTTATTGCGCATTGTTTCAGCTTTGGTATTCACAACAAAAAATCATACTTCTTTTCATTAACTAACAGTCGACATATTATATCCTACTCATGCAGTGGCTGCCTCTTTTTCAAGAAAAGGGTAGTCGATATAACCCACTTCATCACCACCATAAAACGTGTCAGGGTTAGGCTGGTTCAAATCAGCACCGCTTTTAAAACGTTCAACAAGGTCAGGATTTGCTATATATAAAGCACCAAAAGCTATACTGTCGGCTGCGCCTGTTTTAATGGCCGCTTCTGCTTTGGTTAAATCGTATGCAAAGTTAGCCATGTAATGCCCAGCAAAATTATTTTTAAATTGTTGATAGTCGAGTTTTTTAGAGCCGTCGACCATGTCGCCTTCTACAACATGCAAGTAAGCCAAGCCAAGTTGACCCAGTTGCTGCGTAACATAATTAAAGGTTTCCTGTGGGTTAGAATCATGAATATCATTAAACGTATTTTCAGGTGAAAGGCGCACGCCCACATGTGCCACATCCCATGCATACATCACCGTGCCAATGACTTCACCTAATAAACGATAACGGTTTTCAAGACTGCCACCGTATTCGTCATTGCGCTGGTTTGCACCATCACGTAAAAACTGGTCAATTAAATACCCATTGGCAGCATGTATTTCAACACCATCAAATCCGGCCAATTTTGCATTTTCTGTGGCAACTTTATACTGCTCCAATATAGCTTTTATTTCATCTAGGTCCAAAGCATGCGGTTCAACAAACGCCTGCATGCCTTCATAGGTTATCGCTTCACCTTTTGGTTTAATGGCAGATGGCGCAACCGGTAGCATATTATTTGGCTGCATCGACGGATGAGAAATACGCCCCACATGCCAGAGCTGCAACACAATTTTGCCACCCTCTTTATGCACCGCATCGGTCACTTTTTTCCAACCTGCCACCTGCGCGGCACTATAAATACCCGGCGTCGCCGGATAGCCCACACCCTGCGGTGACACCTGCGATGCCTCGGTAATAATCAAACCGGCCGTGGCACGCTGCCGATAATATTCAACATTCATTGCCTGCGGCACATTCCCCGAAGCCGCACGATTGCGTGTTAACGGCGCCATTACAACGCGATTTGCCACGTTAATCGCACCCATCCTACCCGCTGAAAACAGGTTTATATCCTTATTTTCTTTATTTTTCATTAAGTTACTCCTTTCTAAGTCATTAGATTCAATTCTTGCCACACCCTGATTAGGACAAAAGTCCTAGAACAAGAGTAAAAATAGGTCAATCATCCTAATTTGTCAAGTTGATATTTGAAATAAGGCAACACTAAAGACACCGCCTTTTACAGCATATCGTTAAAGAGTGGGCAATAATAACAACTTGAAAATGTTAAAAAAAACATGCATCTTGGTATAACCTTTAAACAAATATGATAAAAAGCCACATGCGGTCTAGATAACTGTTAGGCCTAAAAGAGAAAACTTAAAAATAGTCAAACCGAACCTGTACGAAAGAACAGGTTCACGTAGGCCTGTTTTTTAATAGGCCTGTCATCAAACGTCTGCGATTTACCGGAAGAAATTAAATAAGGAGAATACGATGAGCAAAATATTAGATGAAGCCGCATATCCGCCACTGCCTTTAGAATCCTGGGAAGATACAAAAAAAACATTACACCTTTTT
>UOFT01000077.1_pt1 | contig 32357 bp, 29 predicted proteins | sample 1990121 | NCBI WGS metagenome assembly UOFT01 (sample SAMEA4728526, study PRJEB27164) | hydrothermal vent metagenome | biome: marine basaltic hydrothermal vent biome; feature: marine hydrothermal vent; material: mineral | place: Pacific Ocean | collected 2011-06-14/2011-07-23 | depth 1741 m
AACAAACAACTCAACCAGAATTTGCTCATAGACTTCAGAAAGCTGTTCCAACTCTTTAACATCAACATGCTCATCCACCTGATGGATGGTGGCATTGAGTGGCCCGAGTTCAAGCACTTGTGCGCCTGTGGGTGCAATAAAACGCCCGTCGGATGTACCACCTGCGGTGGACAGTTTTGTTTCAATCCCCACCACTTTTTTAATCGCACTGCTTGCCGCGTCTAACAGTTTGCCTTCGGCGGTTAAAAAAGGCTGGCCAGATAATATCCATTTTAAGTCATATTCAAAATCGTATTTATTTAAAATGGCTTCCACTTCCTGTTGCAGTTTTTTGGATGTGGTTTCTGTAGAGAAACGGAAGTTAAACACCACGTCAATATCCGCTGGAATAACATTGGTTGCACCGGTGCCGCTGTTGATGTTACTTATCTGGAATGTGGTGGGTGGAAAATGGTCGTTGCCGTTGTCCCATTGCGTATTGGTGAGTTCGCTCATGGCATCGGCAAAGGCATGGATCGGGTTTTTTGCAAGATGCGGGTAGGCCACATGGCCTTGTTTACCTTTTACTTTTAATTCTGCACCGAGTGAACCACGGCGGCCATTTTTAACCACGTCACCCATCTGGTTGGTGCTGGACGGTTCACCCACCAAACACCAGTCGATTTGAATTTTTTGCGCGTTTAAGTGTTCTATTACTTTTACGGTACCGTCGGTTGCCGGGCCTTCTTCGTCACTGGTAATTAAAAAGCCAACGCTGCCTTCAATGCTCGGGTGGTTTTTATAAAAACGTTCACAGGCGGTCACCATAGCGGCAACCGAGCCTTTCATATCGGCGGTGCCTCTGCCATAGAGTTTGCCGTTATCAATGGTGGGTGTAAACGGTGGAAAGCGCCAGTTTTCTTCGGGGCCGGTGGGAACCACATCGGTATGGCCGGCAAAAACAAATAAGGGTTTTGTTTTGTCTTTGGTTGCGCTTTTTACTGCCCAAAGATTTAAAACCTCGCCGTAGTTGAGGTTTTCAATATTAAAGCCGATTGCTTTTAGGCGCTCGGCAATAATAGTCTGGCAGTTGGCATCGTCAGGTGTAACAGAAGCTTGTGCAATAAGTTGTTTAGTAAGATCCAGAGTCGACGACATTATTTTTATCGCTTCTATTTTGTTAAACAATTATTCCCGCAAGCTGCGGGAATTTAGACGATGTTTGTTTTTATAATTGAAACAAGTGTTTGTAAAATGCGTCACTAAAACCGGCATGACATTTAGTCGCATGCTCAATGACCGGCCTTTTTATAATGGACGGTTGTTGCTGCATAATGTCTTTGGCTTTTTCTGCGTCCAGATTCACTTTTTGGTGATCAGGCAGTTTGCGCCAAGTAGTGCTGCGGCGGTTAAGTAAGGTTTCCCAGCCGATGGACTTCACCCATTGGTCGAGTGATTCATCGGGAACACCGTCATCGGTAAAGTCATGAAATTCATAGCTGATTTCATTTTTTTCAAGCCACTTACGTGCTTCGACTACGGTGTCACAATTTTTAATGCCATAAAGGGTCGTCATAATTTAAATATCTCTCAGTAACTCGTTAATACCAACTTTGCTTAGTGTTTTTTCATCCACTTGCTTTACGATAACAGCGCAATACAGGCTGTATTTGCCATCACTTGATGGCAGGTTGCCAGACACAACAACCGAGCCAGCAGGGATGCGGCCATAGGTTACTTCGTCGGTGAGGCGGTTATAAATTCGGGTACTCTGGCCAATGTAAACGCCCATTGAAATAACCGAACCTTTTTCAACAATCACGCCTTCGACCACTTCGGAGCGTGCGCCAATAAAGCAGTTGTCTTCAATGATGGTGGGTGCGGCTTGTAAGGGCTCCAGTACCCCACCAATACCCACGCCGCCAGATAAATGCACATTTTTACCGATTTGAGCACATGATCCAACGGTAGCCCAAGTATCAACCATGGTGCCGGAATCAACATAAGCGCCAATATTGACGTAAGAAGGCATTAAAACCGTGCCAGATGCAATATAGGCACCGCGGCGTACGGTTGCAGGGGGAACGACGCGTACACCGCTTGCACGGAATTCACGGGAATTAAAATCGGCGTATTTTGATGGGACTTTATCGTAGTAGTTTGTAAAGCCGCCCTTCATAAATTCGTTATCTTCAATACGGAATGAGAGCAAAACCGCTTTTTTTAGCCACTCATTAACAACCCAGTCGCCATCTTTAGGTTCAGCAACACGGGCTTCGCCACTGTCTAGCATGCTCATTGCTTCGTTAACGGCTTCTTTTACAATAGTGTCGGCGGTGCGGGGGGTGATTTCTGCTCTGTTTTCAAATGCGCTTTCAATAATGCTTTTGATGTCGCTCATTCTTTACTCCGTGATTCGGTTTGCTTGCGCGCGCCATGAAAAATGATGACGTATTATACCTGAATATAAGGCTTTATGGCTAATTAAATAAGGTTATAAGGTTTGCAAATAGAGCTTTATTCTGTTGGCGGCCTCAATGCATTCTTCGATAGGGGCTACCAGTGCAATGCGTATATGCTGCGCGCCGGGGTTACCGCTGTCTGTTTCACGGGACAAAAATTGCCCGGGGAGGACGGTGACATTCTGTTGCTCAAATAAGTTGCGCGCAAAAGTGGTGTCATCCATATTGTATTTTGCTGGGATTTTTAACCAAAGGTAAAAGGCGGCATCGGGTAAGGAAACATCAATAACCGGTGATAAAATCTCGATAACAGCAGCAAATTTTTTCGCATACTCTTTACGGTTGTCGATAACGTGTTGCTCGTCATCCCATGCCTTAATACTGGCATATTGGTGGTGATAAGGCTGGGCACTGCCGTGGTAGGTGCGGTATTTTAAAAAATTGGCCATAATATCGGCGTCTCCGGCAACAAAGCCGGAACGCAAACCGGGCAGGTTAGAACGTTTGGATAAACTATGAAACACCACGCAGCGTTTAAAATCATTTAATCCCATGTCGGCTGCGGCCTGTAATAATCCAGCCGGAGGTGTACTTTCGTCAAAATAAATTTCTGAATAACATTCATCAGAGGCAATAATAAAATCGTATTGTTGCGCTAGGTTAATTGCGTGTTTCAGGTAATCGAGTGACATAACGGCACCGGTTGGGTTGCCTGGGTTGCATAAGTAAAGCAATTGGCAGTGGCTTAGCACGTCTTCAGGAATACTGTTTAAATCAGGTAAGTGATTATTTTCTGGCGTGGTATTTAAATAGTAAGGCGTAGCGCCTGCCAGTAACGCGGCGCCTTCATATATCTGGTAAAAAGGGTTGGGCATAATCACGACTGGGTTTTTACTGCGATCAATAACGGCTTGTGCAAAAGCAAACAGGGCTTCACGGGTTCCATTAACCGGCAAGATGTGTTTTTCTGGCTCGAGCGCGCTTTGTGCTAGTTTAAAGCGGTGTGTTAACCAGTTTGCGATGCTTTCTCTTAATCTCAGTAACCCTTTTGTTAGCGGGTATTTTTCAAGCGCTGAAAGTTGTTGAGTCAGCTCGTCAAGAACAAAGCGCGGCGCAGGGTGTTTAGGTTCACCTATTGATAAAGCAATGTGTGTTAAGGAAGCGGGGGGCGTAATCCCTTTTTTTAGTGCATTCAGTTTTTCAAAAGGGTAGGGGAATAGAGCATTAAGATCAGGATTCATTATCGTGTTTGTTATATAGTGAGATAGCACGCATTATATTGCGTGTTATCTTTAGATGACAGCGAAAATAAAAGAAATAATTCACTATGTTTAGAATGAAAAATACAGCACTGGCTGCGGCACTGAGTTTGTTGCTTGCCGCAACCTTGTGGGGTGTGTTTTGGTATCCATTACGCTGGCTTGAGTCGCAAGGGATTGATGGCCTTTGGGCAACGCTGCTTATTTATATCGGTACTTGTGTTTATTTTATTCCTTATTTTAAGCAAAGCTTTAGTGAAATTCGCACAAAGCCAGTGTTGATGTGTGTACTGGCCGTTTTTGCGGGCTGGACGAATATTGCTTTTTTTCTGGCAGTGATTGATGGCGAAGTGGTGCGTGTGTTATTACTTTTTTATATGTCACCTATTTGGGCTATTTTACTGGCGCGTTTTATTCTTAAAGAGTACCTAGCATGGCAAAATTTTGTGGCGCTGGTTGTCTCTTTGGTTGGCATGTTGATTATGTTGTGGCAGGCCGATATGGATTACCCTTGGCCGACTAAAACATCCGACTGGCTGGCGCTGTCTTCCGGCATGGCCTTTGCTGTAACCAATGTGATTATGCGAATGGCGCAAACGGTTTCATCACGCACTAAAGCGATTGTGGGTTGGTATGGGGTGTTGGTCGTTTCACTGGTTTTAATTACGGTGTTACAAGTGCCACTCGATAAAGTTGAACCGGTTACTTTGTTTATTGCCTTTGCTATTGGCGCCATCATGGTTGTAGTGATGACGTTGGCCGTTGCTTTTGGCGTGTCGCACTTACCTGTGCAACAGTCGGCTGTTATTTTATTATTTGAAGTGGTCGTAGGTGCTATATCGGCGTACTTACTGATTGGTGAAACCATGGTGGCAAGGGAATGGCTGGGGGGAGGCCTGATTTTAGCGGCGGGTTTATATGTGTCGTTTGAGAAAGGGGCAAAACTCAGTGATTAAGGTCACGCGCTTATTACATTCAACCATTTTGGTGAGTAACTTGGCTCAAGCCATTGAATTTTATGAAGGATTACTGGGGCTTCATGCTGACGAGTCTCGTCCAGACCTAGGTTACCCTGGTAAGTGGTATAGCCTTGGCGCACAGCAAATCCATCTAATGGAATTAGCTGATCCTGAAAAATTAAAAGCGATTCAACTAGATAGGCCAAAACATGCTGGCCGTGACCGACATATTGCAGTTGAGGTGGATTCGGTGGAAAAGTTAGCTAAACTTTTAGAGTGTTCCGGTCTTCACTTTACTATGAGCCGTTCAGGACGGCAGGCATTGTTTTGTCGTGACCCGGATGGCAATGGTCTTGAGTTTATTCAAGCAAGCGAGTTTTAATGACTTAGCTTGCTAACCTTTAAAAACATAAGTTGGATTTTATGAGCGAGTCGGCAGTTAAAGCGCCAAGCAAGTCAGTTTCACTACAAACATTAAAACTCCCCACTGTTTCGCAGCAGGGGATGAAAGCACTAGAGCTTATTAATGCAAAAGATTTAAAATTTAAAGATCTTGAATCGATTTTATCTTCCGATCCCATGCTGATGGGGATACTCATTAAATATGCCAACTCCCCTATATACCGTAAGCGTATTGAAACAACCAATGTTCGTCAGGCAATGAATTTATTAGGATTGGATATTGTTAAATCGGCTATTTTAATTTGCACCATGCGTTCGTATTGTGAGCCGAGTAACCCGGCAAAGGAAATGCTCTGGGAAAAATCAAAGCATCTTTCTATTATGGCAAAGCTGCTAGCACGAAAAATTTCTCGTAAGTTCGCTGATGAAATTGAACTGACAGCGATGATGTCGGAAATGGGCGGGTTTGTTTTAAGCACCAATTTTGCTGATGAATATGCAACGGTTGTGGCACAGGCAAAAGAAAAACAAATAGCGGTTGAAGATGAGGAGCTTTATTATTTTGGTCTAAATCGTGCAGATGTAACGGCCTTAACACTGGAAAAATTGCGGTTGCCACAAACCACGCTGGATGTTCTAGATGGCTATTATAAACGAAAAATCCCCATTGAAATTAAAACAGAAACAGACACGCAACTTGTTATTCTTAAGTTGGCTTCTATTTTAATCGCCTATAAATCTAAACGGGAACTTATCAAAAAAGACTCACTTTGTTTGTCGCTGTTTGAAACTGCCGGGCTAGCAGCTATAAATATTGACCGGCTGCTGGACTCTTATGCCGATGAGGTTGCTGAAGGGGCTTCATTTTAAAGAGCCTGATCAAGCTGGTCACATATATTACTAGCCAATTTCTGTTGTGCGAGTTCTGAAAGTTTGTTGCCCTGCGCATTAGTAATGTTAAAGATATCTTCAATGCGCTCACCATAAGTAGCTATTTTTGCTGAAAGAATATTTATTTTATAATTATCTAAGATCATAGCAAGTTGAGAAAGTATGCCTGTTTGGTTATAAGATTTAACTGTCATTATGGTTGCCTGTACGCTAGTGCTATCATCAAATGAAACACGGGTGGCGAATTTAAATTGTTTTTCTCGGCGACCAATAAAAGTATTTTCGGTGGTTTGTTGTTTGCGTTGTTTTAATTCAATTTGTTCTTTAATGCTGTTTTTAACTTTATTGCAGAGTTCATTTTCAATGGTTGTTCCTGTCGGGTTTTGAATATGGTAAGTGTCCAATGCATAACCATGCTGCGACTCAATAATACGTGCATCAACAACATCAATTCTGAAATACTCAAGTACCGACATAATGGTTGAGAATAAGCCGGTATAAGTTGGTGTGTAAATAAATAAACTGATTACATTATGTTTGCTAGAATGTCTGAATGTAACAACCGTTTCTTTAACCCCCGTACTTAAGATAGCATTTGTTTGCCAGCTAATCTCGGTGGGGGTATGACGCGTAAAATAATCATTATTGAATTTTTGCCATAGATTATTAATGTCATCTATTTCATGTTGTTCCGCAAGTAAGTCAAGCGCGAGTCGTTTGTTTTCTGTAATAAGCTCAGTTTTTAGGGTTGGGTTTTCAAGCCCCCGTCGCAGTACATCCTGGGTTGCTCGGTATAAATTTTTGAGTAAAGAGTCTTTCCATGAACTCCATACTGAATCACTGGTTGCGCGGATATCTGCCACGGTTAACAAGTACAAATATTTTAAGTGAATGATGTCACCAACCTGGTTTGCAAATTCATAGACAATATCAGGGTCGCTAATATCTTTTTTCTGGGCTGTGGATGACATTAGCAAATGGTTTTGAATAATCCATGCAACTAGTTTTGTGTCATAGTCACTTAAGTCATGCCGTTCACAGAATTCGGTTGCATCGATTGCACCAAGCGTTGCATGGTTGCCGCCACGCCCTTTGGCGATGTCATGGAATAACGCAGCAATAAGAAGCAGTTCTTGCTTAGGAATACTTGTGATAAGTTCACTGGCTAAAGGAAATTCATGAGAAAATTCCGGCACAGTAAAACGCCTTAAGTTTCTTATTAGCATAATGGTGTGCTCATCCACGGTGTAAACATGAAATAAGTCATGCTGCATCTGGCCTACTATTTTTTCAAAGACTGGAATATAGGCTGCCAGAACACCGTAGCGATTCATCCTGCGTAATTCATGTGTAATGCCGTGACGTTGTTTAAAAAATTCAATAAACAAACTCCGGCAACGTATGTCATGACGAAATTTACTATTAATAAGGTGGCGGTGTGAGCGGATCAGCCGAATTGTATTGGCGCGCACGCCTTTTAACTCCGGGTTTTGTGCCAGCAATAAAAAAACTTCGAGTAGTGCAAAAGGGTAAGATTTAAAAACAGAATCAAAGGTGACTTCTAAATAACCTTTAATGGATTGAAAGCGGTTGTTAATAGGCTTTGGTTTGCTGGGTTTTTTTGCCAGTAATATTTCTTCTTCAAAAAGCTGTAATAGCATTTCATTCAGACGGCTGAGATCCATGACGGTGCGATAGTATTGCTTCATAAACAGTTCAACGGCCAGGTTGTTACGTGTGTCTGTATAGCCAAACAGTTTTGCCAGTTTGCGCTGGTGGTCGAATAGCAACCGGTCTTCGCGTCGATTATTGATTAAGTGCAGGCCATAGCGAACCCGCCATAAAAAGGCCTGGCCGTTATGCAAGTCGTTATATTCATCCTTAGTAAGAAAGCCGTGTTGCACAAGTTGTTCTAAAGTTTCGACATTAAAATGGCGTTTGGCAACCCAACCAATCATTTGTATATCACGTAATCCACCGGGGCTTTCTTTTATGTTTGGCTCGAGGTTGTAAGCCGATTCGTTATAGCGTTCGTGTCTTTTTATTTGTTCATCAAGTTTGGCGCGAAAAAATTTATCACTCGGCCATATTTTTTTTGGTGAGCATTTTGTTTTTTGTTCATCAAATAATTTTATCGAGCCAATGAGTAAGCGAGATTCCTGAATATTAGTGGCAACGGTAATATCGTTTTTTGCTTCTGCAACACATTCTTTTACGGTTCGAACGCTATGGCCGACTTCAAGGCCAATATCCCATAAAAAAGTAAAAAACTGACTAATGGCTTCGTTGAGTTCTTTGTTTGGTTTTTTTATAAGCAGTAATAAGTCGATATCAGACGCGGGATGTAGCTCGCCTCGGCCATAGCCGCCAACGGCAACCAGTGTCAGATCTTGTTGTTTGTCGCCAAAAAAAAGTGGCCAAGCCAGAGAAAGTAACTTGTCGGTTAATGCTGCATGCAAGTAGATGAGTTCAGTTGCTGCTCGTCCTGAATTAAAACGTTCAGTTAAAATATGAAGATAGTGTTTTCGCTGTTGCTTAAAAATAGGAATAGGATTGCTTTGTGCTTGTAATTGTTGTTGCAGCGCGGCCTCATCAAATAAATCTTTTTCAATTTGAATAGGCAGCATTTAAAAACTTTCCTCTTCACGTTTCGTTAAAACTTCGTGGCCGGTTTTGGTGACCAGAATAGTGTGTTCCCACTGTGCGGAGAGCGAATGGTCTTTAGTGACGACTGTCCAACCGTCTTTTAGCAATTTTACGTTGCGCTTGCCGACATTAATCATCGGTTCGATAGTAAAAATCATACCGGGCTCAAGCATGATGCCGGTATTGGCTTTGCCATAGTGGAGAACTTGAGGATCTTCATGAAATTTAATACCGATACCATGACCGCAATATTCGCGCACAACCGAATAGTTGCTGGACTCTGCGTGGTTTTGAATGGCGTGGCCAATATCACCTAGGTGAATGCCGGGTTTAACTAAATCAATGCCAATGCACATACATTCATATGCCACTTTGGCCAGTCGTTTAGCAATAATGCTGGGCTCTCCGATAAAAAACATTTTGCTGGTGTCGCCATGATACAAGTCTTTGATAACGGTGATATCAATATTAATCATATCGCCTTTTTTCAGGTGCTTCTCGTTTGGGATGCCGTGACAAATAACATGGTTGACCGAGGTGCAGATGGATTTAGGAAAGCCATGGTAGTCCAGCGGGGCGGGAATGGCCTTTTGGGTGTTAACGATATAGTCATGGCACAGCGTATCGAGCTCATTGGTGGTGATACCTGGTTTTACATGTGGTTCAATGTATTCAAGCACGTCGGCGGCTAATTTACCGGCAATGCGCATTTTTTCGATTTCTTCGAGGGTTTTAATAATTGCGGCCATAGAGTTGGTCTAAATCCATAAATTTTATAAGGTTGTAACTGATTGATTCAGTAAGAAAATCAATAATATACCAGTTGCTCGTTGTTGTCGTTAGCTAATTATGGTATAAAGCGCGTGCTTTTAAAGCAAAACGAATGCTCGTTAAGAGTAAATTTACACGTATCGCCAATACGTTGTCTCGGGTGCCCTCACAATAGGGTTGGGATAATGGGGGATACGGAAGACTAAACCCTGTTAGGAGAATACAATGTCTGATGTTTCTATGCGTCAAATGCTGGAAGCGGGTGTCCATTTTGGCCACCAAACGCGTTTCTGGAATCCCAAAATGGCCCCCTTTATCTTTGGGGATCGTAATAAAATCCATATTTTGAATTTAGAAAAATCATTGCCGATGTTTGATGACGCAATGAACTTTATTTCTAAACTCGTTGCAAACCGTGGCCGTGTTATGTTCGTTGGAACGAAGCGTGCGGCACAAAAAATTGTACGTGAAGAAGCTAGCCGTTGTGGTATGCCTTTTGTTGATCACCGCTGGTTAGGTGGCATGCTCACTAACTTTAAAACGGTGAAACAATCTATTAAGCGTTTGAAAGAATTGGAAGCGATGGAAACGGATGGGCGTTTTGCTAAATTTAGCAAAAAAGAAACGCTAACGATGACCCGTGAAATGACTAAGCTCGATCGCAGTTTAGGCGGTATTAAAAACATGAACGGTTTGCCTGATGCCTTATTTGTTATTGATGTTGGTCATGAAAAAATTGCCATTGCTGAAGCTAAGAAATTAGGTATTCCTGTGATTGGTGTTGTGGATTCAAATAATTCACCGGATGACGTTGATTATGTTATCCCCGGTAATGACGATGCAATCCGTGCAATTACGTTATATGCACAAGGCGTTGCTCGCGCTATTTTACTTGGCCAAGAATCTTTAGCGAAAAACCCAGGTAAAGCTACGGAAGACAAAGGCGATGCTAAAAAAGTAGCGAAGAAGAAAACAGCAAAGAAAAAAGTTGTTGCGAAAAAGAAAGTAGCTAAAAAATCTGAAGAGAAGTCTGACGATAAAGTTGAAGAAAAAACAGACTCAGCAGATAAAGCTGAAGAGTCTAAAGCTGCATCAGAATAAAATAATTCTGAAAAGTTGAAGGGGGCCGATGCCCCCTTTTTCTGTATATGCAGGTTTGAGTATTTACTGGCATACAGTTTAGCAACAGCAACTTTAAGCGTGAGTTCAAAGAATTTAAGAGGACATGAAAATGGCAATTACAGCAGCACTGGTAAAAGAATTACGTGAACGCTCGGGTGCGGGCATGATGGAATGTAAAAAAGCATTAGTAGAAACCGATGGTGATATTGAAGCAGCAATCGAATTAATGCGTAAGTCAGGCCAGGCTAAAGCCGACAAAAAAGCCGGCCGCGTTGCAGCAGAAGGTTTAATTGCAATTAAAGCAACAGATGACGCAAAAGCAGTGGCTATTGCAGAAGTAAACTGTGAAACAGATTTTGTTGCAAAAGAAGCAGCCTTTATTGAATTTGTTGATAACGTTGCTGCTCGAGTATTAAGTGATAAACCTGACAGTGTTGAAGCTTTAAGTGCTATGGCAGTGACCGATGGTGATAGCAGCATTGATGAAACTCGCAGTGAACTGATTAATAAAATCGGTGAGAATATGTCTGTGCGTCGCTTTGAACGTATTGATGCAGTGGGCACAGTTTCCAGCTACAAACACGGTGTGCGTATTGCTGTTGTTGTAGATATCGAAAATGGTGACGACGAGTTAGGTAAAGATATTGCCATGCACATTGCGGCAAGTCGGCCAAGCTGTATTTCAGAGCAGGATGTTGATCAGGCTTTATTACAAAAAGAACGTGATATTTTTGTCGCGCAGGCCGCCGAAAGTGGTAAACCTGAAAATATCATTGAGAAAATGGTAGAAGGCCGTATCAAAAAATATTTAAAAGAAATTACACTGATGGGACAACCTTTTGTAAAAGATCCAGACCAGACTGTTGAACAGTTATTAAAGTCAAAAGGTGCAACTATTCATCGCTTTGTACGTTATGAAGTGGGCGAAGGGATTGAAAAGAAAGTTGAGAATTTTGCAGATGAAGTGGCAGCTCAGATTGGTAATGGATAGTAAATATTATTAACCTAATAGTGGAATAGCATGGCAACAAAATATAAACGAATACTTCTAAAACTCAGTGGTGAAGCATTGATGGGGGATCAGGATTTTGGTATCGATTCCAAAGTCCTTGACCGTGTTGGTGCTGAAATTAAAGAACTGATTGATAATAAGATAGAAGTTGCGCTGGTGATTGGTGGCGGCAATATCTTTCGAGGTATGAGCTTAGCTGCATCGGGTATGAACCGTACCACCGGTGATCATATGGGTATGTTAGCAACAGTGATTAATGCGCTGGCATTGCAGGATGCCATTGAACACCAGGGTTTACAGGTTCGTGTTATGTCTGCGCTGGCGATTAACCAAGTTTGTGAAGATTATATTCGCCGTCGTGCGGTTCGTCATTTAGAAAAGGGCCGTGTTGTTATTTTTGCAGCCGGTACCGGTAACCCGTTTTTTACAACAGACACTGCTGCAAGTTTGCGTGGTACTGAAATTGATGCCGATATTGTATTAAAAGGTACTCGGGTTGATGGTATTTATACTGTAGATCCGGAAAAAGATCCCACTGCAACAATGTATGAAAAATTAGGCTACGATCAGGTTATTGAACAAAAATTAGCGGTAATGGATACCACTGCGATGGTGTTATGTCGTGATAATAAAATTCCAATTCGGGTTTTTAATATGAATAAGCCAGGGCTGATGCTGAAAATTGCGTTAGGCGAATCATTTGGGACATTAGTCGAGTAATTAAACAACGAGCTTTTATTAAAGCATAGGTGTGCAATGTTAAATGAACTGAAACAAGATGCGGATACACGAATGGGAAAAAGTGTTGATTCACTAAAAGGTGAATTAACAAAGATACGTACAGGACGAGCACATCCCAGCATTTTAGAACATGTGATGGTTGATTATTATGGCGCACCTACACCATTAAATCAGGTTGCTTCAATTTCTATTGCTGACTCCAGAATGTTAAACGTGGCTGCGTTCGACAAAACCATGGTGCAAGCGGTTGAAAAGGCGATTATGACTTCAGATTTGGGTTTAAACCCATCTTCGGCTGGCGATGTAATTCGTGTTCCCTTGCCACCTTTAACAGAAGAGCGTCGTAAAGATTTAATTAAAGTTGTTCGCCATGAAGGTGAGCAGGCAAAAATTGCGATTCGTAATATTCGTCGCGATGCTATTGGTGACGTGAAGTCACTGGTGAAAGAAAAAGAAGCAACAGAAGATGATGAACGTAAGTTTCATGATGATATACAAAAAATCACCGATAAATATGTGGCGTTAATTGATGGAACGCTTAAAGAAAAAGAAAAAGACTTAATGGAAATATAGAAGTCTTATCTTAAATATAACCCGAAGTGCAAGAGTAAACAGATGTCGCCTGAGTCATTAACTATCGAAGGTGTAGAACCGGAAAAATATCCACGGCACATTGTTGTTATTTTAGATGGTAATGGGCGTTGGGCCGAACAACGCCATTCCCCTCGCATTGTAGGGCATCGAGCCGGAGTCGAAACGGTTCGCAAAGTTGTGCAGGATTGTTCGCGCCTGAAGATACAAGCGTTGACTGTTTTTGCTTTTTCGAGTGAAAACTGGCGGCGTCCGGAAAAAGAAGTCGGGTTTTTAATGGACCTGTTCTTAACGGCTTTAAATAAAGAAGTTAAGAAGCTACACGAAAACAATATCAAAATACAATTCATTGGTGACACCGCTGCGTTTAATGACAAGCTTCAAAAACGCATGCGTGATTCTGAGTCTTTAACAGACAATAATACTGGTTTAGCACTCAATATTGCGGTTAATTACGGTGGGCACTGGGATATTACACAGGCTATGAAAAAAATAGCCATTCAAATTGAAAACAATGAATTATCCAGTAATGATATCACCGCCGAAACTATTAAGCGTAATGTCTGTCTTAGTGATTTGCCGGAGCCGGATTTGTTTATTCGAACCGGTGGTGAGCAACGCATCAGTAACTTCTTAATATGGCAACTCGCTTATACTGAGTTGTATTTTACTGATTTGCTCTGGCCTGACTTTAACCGTGATGAATTGTTTGCAGCGATAAAAACATTTGCAAATCGGCAACGGCGCTTTGGTCAAACGAGCGCACAAGTTGAAACAGATATACAAGTCGATGCAACAGGAACGAATAAATAGTAATGCTTAAATTACGTATTATTACTGCGTTAGTACTCGCACCTCTTGTTGTCTGGGGTGTGTTTAGCTTGCCTTCGTTTTATTTTTCACTTTCTGTTCTAATTGTTGTTGGCTTGGCGAGTTGGGAATGGGCACATTTGTCAGGCATTACGGGTACATTCTCAAAAATTATTTATGCCACTGCTGCTGTTGCATCTTTGGTGCTGTTGGTTTGGTATTTGGAAATTAACCATAATGATTTTTATATTCTATTATATATCAGTATTCTTTGGTGGTTGTACCGTGTTGTTAGGGTGTTGGTTTTCAGAACCCCCTCGTCAGCAACATCGACTGCTGGCCAGCTGAGTTTGGCTACGGCTTTAAGCTGTATCGTTGCATTGGTTATTCCGTTTTACGCCATTATATATTTGCGCGACACTTATTCCTTCCATGGTTATTTATTTTACCTAGTAATGCTTATATGGAGCGTGGATGTTTTTGCCTATTTCTTTGGTAAATATCTGGGTAAGAATAAATTGGCACCGCATGTAAGCCCCGGTAAAACATGGGAAGGTGTATACGGTGCACTGGTTGCCACCTTTTTTGCTTCAGTTATCGGTGCATTTTCGTTTGATTTTACTTTGAATGAAGGCGTTATATTTTTTGCGCTGAGCTTTTTAGTTGTTGTTATTTCAATTTTTGGTGATTTATCTGAAAGCCTGTATAAACGTCAAAACGCGGTTAAGGACAGTGGTAATCTGTTGCCTGGGCACGGTGGCATGTTAGATAGAGTAGACAGCTTATCAGCCGCCGCACCTTTTTATGTGACTGGATTATCCGTGTTAGGATTTCTAAGATGATTGGTGTAACGATTTTGGGGGCAACCGGTTCAATTGGTACTAGTACGCTTGATGTGCTTAGTCGAAATAACGATAAGTTTAATATTGTTGCTTTAACCGCTAACTCGAACATCGATAAACTTTTTGAACAATGTAAAGAGTTTAAACCATTATATGCTGTGGTTGTTAATGCGGAGGCTGCTGATAAATTAAAAATTAAATTAGAATCAGTATCTCTCGACATTCAGGTTCTGTCTGGTGTTGCAAGTCTGGATTATGTGGCCAGCTTAAATGAAACCGATTATGTTGTTGCCGCTATTGTAGGTGCTGCTGGTTTATCATCTTCTCTAGCTGCTGCAAAAGCCAGTAAACGTATTTTATTGGCCAATAAAGAAACACTGGTTATGAGTGGTCAGTTGTTTATGGACGAAGTTGCAAAAAATAAAGCAACGTTGTTACCCGTTGACAGTGAACACAATGCCATTTATCAATGCCTGCAAAGTTTTAATGGTAGTCAGGGCTTGTCGGACGAAGTTCGAAAAATATATCTGACGGCATCAGGTGGGCCCTTTCGAAAAACCGACTTGAAATTACTTGACTCTGTTACCCCCGAACAAGCCTGTGCACACCCTAACTGGTCGATGGGGCGCAAAATTTCAGTTGATTCAGCAACCATGATGAATAAAGGTTTGGAGTTGATTGAGGCATGTTGGTTATTTTCTGCTGGTGTTGATGATGTGCAAATTACGATTCACCCTCAAAGTATTATTCACTCTATGGTTGAGTTTATTGATGGTTCGGTTATGGCGCAATTGGGGCAACCGGATATGCGTACACCGATTGCTTATGCGTTGGCTTGGCCTGAACGAATTGAATCAGGTGTGCAGAGTTTAGATCTTTTTTCGATGTCCAGTCTGGAGTTTGAGAAACCCGACCACGCACGTTTCCCCTGCATTAAATTGGCAGAAAACGCGATGCGTGAAGGTGGTATTATGCCAGCAGTATTAAATGCAGCAAATGAAATTGCCGTGCAGGCATTTCTTGATAATGAAATTGCATTTATGGCAATTTCTGGTGTAGTTGAAAATGTTTTAGAACAAACGACTTACCATGAAGTTAACGATATTCAAACGGTTGTAACTGCAGACTCGGATGCCCGACTGCTTGCATATGAAGTTATAAAGTCAATGGCGACTGGCATAGTGGGTAGCAAAAATCATGCTTGATATTTTATACAGCCTTTTATCCTTTATTGTTGCTATTACGATCCTTGTTGCAATCCATGAATATGGGCATTACTGGGTTGCGAAAATTTCAGGTGTAAAAGTTCTGCGTTATTCTATTGGTTTTGGTAAACCGTTATACAAAAAAAACTTTGGTCGTGACAACACGGAGTTTGTGATTGCAGCTATCCCTCTGGGTGGTTATGTTAAAATGCTGGATGAGCGTGAAGCTGAAGTGCCCGCTGCTGATTTGGAACGAGCCTTTAACCGTCAGCATGTTGCCAAACGTTTTGCGATTGTTTTTGCTGGCCCATTGTTTAATTTTATTTTTGCGATTTTTGCTTATTGGTTAATGTTTGTAAATGGTACGCCGGGTATTGTTCCGGTGGTGGGTGAGGTGGTAAAAGACAGTCCGGCTGCGATTGCAGGTATGCGAAGTGGCGACACTATTATTAGCATTAATAATGTTGAAACCCCCATATGGGATGTTGTTCTAAATGAGTTTGTGCCGGTTATTATTGAGAAGTCATCAGTCAGTGTCGTTGTAAAAACAGACATGGGTTTGCGCACAGAACTACAGTTTGATTTTTCCTCGTTAACGGTAGATTTAGAATCAGGGAATATTTTAGCTATTTTAGGGTTTGAGCCTTGGCGTCCTGTTGTTAGCGCTAAAATAGGTGCAGTGATCGCGGATTTTCCTGCTGAAAAAGCAGGTTTGCAAAAGGGTGATATCATTTTAAAGGTTAATGATGTGAGTGTTTTGACTTGGCTTGAAATGGCAAAGGAAATTTCGTCTCGTCCAAGTGAAAGAATTGAGCTGACGGTTGACTCGGCAGGAAAAGTACACCAAATTTTTGTTGAGACTAAAGAAGATATAAGAAAAGGTAAAAAAGTTGGAATTATAGGGATAAGCAATGCTGCGGCCTATCCGGACGAGATGAAAAGAAATTATCAGTACTCTGTTTTTGGAAGTATAACGAAAGCTGTTTCAACAACTTGGACCATGACAAATCGAACACTGTCTTTTTTATACAAAATGGTAAAAGGTGAAGTTTCTCTCAAAAATATAAGTGGGCCGATTACGATTGCAAAATATGCAGGTTTATCTGCTGATGCGGGTTTAAGTAAGTTTCTTGGCTTTCTTGCGATTGTTAGTATTAGCCTAGGCGTTTTAAATTTATTACCTGTTCCTATGTTAGATGGTGGGCATCTGTTTTATTATCTAATTGAGATAGTAAAGGGAAGCCCTGTCAGTGTTGCATTTGAAGCGATAGGGCAACAGATTGGAATAGTGTTACTTTTGCTCTTAATGAGTTTGGCGTTTTATAATGACTTGCTACGTTTGTTTGGCTAGTAGGTTGAAGTTTAAAGGTTGTAATTGAATAATGCGTAAATTATTAGTTCCATTTTTATCGTTATGTGCGGCAAAAGCATATGCTTTTGAGCCGTTTGTTGTGCAGGATATTAAGCTTGAAGGTTTGCAACGCATTTCTATTGGTACGGTTTTTAATTATCTGCCAATAAAAGTGGGTGATGAAATAAATGAAGATTTAACCTCTGTCGCAATTAAAAAGTTATTCACAACAGGTTTTTTTAAAGATGTAAAAATAGAGCGGGAAGGTAATGTTTTAGTTGTTTTTGTTGCTGAACGTCCCGCCATTGCAGAAGTTACTCTTACTGGTAATTCTGCGTTGCCAACAGAACAATTGGAAGGCGCTTTAAAACAAATCGGTTTAAAAGTTGGCCATGTATTAGACCGCTCTGTGGTAACGGTTATAGAGCAGGAATTACAACGTCAGTATTATAGTCTCGGTAAATATGCAGTAAAAATTGAAACAACGGTTACGCCGTTAGAGCGCAACCGCGTTAATGTAGAGGTAAAAATAGCCGAAGGCGAGTCGGCAAATATTTATGCTTTTAATATTGTTGGTAATACGGTTTTTAAAAATCAAAAATTATTAAATCTTTTAGAGTTAGGTGGTTCAGGTGCATTAGGTGGGCGTAAAGAATACTCTAAACAGTTATTTGCAGCCGATTTGGAAACATTAAAGTCTTATTATCAAGATCGTGGTTATATTAATTTTAGAATTAACTCTACCCAAGTTTCATTAACACCGGATAAACAGGATGTGTACATTACGGTTAATGTCACTGAAGGTAATAAATACAAAGTAAATAAAATAGCACTGTCTGGTAATTTAATTGCGACAGAAGATGAATTAAGGAAATTAATCACCTTTAAAAAAGGGGATGTTTTTTCACGAAAAAAAGCGAGTTTAAGTCGTACAAATATTAATGACCGTCTTTCTGAAGATGGTTATGCTTTTGCTAATATTAATTTAGCACCAACGGTAAATGAGAAAAATAAAACCGTTGACCTTACATTTTTTGTCGATCCGGGGCGTCGTGTTTATGTGAATCGGATAAATATTTATGGCAACATTAAAACAAAAGACGAAGTTATTCGTCGGGAAATACGCCAAATGGAAGGCGACTGGATGTCAGCCAAAAGTATTGCGCAATCTAAAAAACGTCTAAATCGATTGGGGTTTTTTGACGATATAACAGTAGAGACTCCAGCAGTAGAAAACACCAATGATCAGGTTGATGTGAATTATACGGTGAGTGAACGGTCTACAGGTAGCCTATCGGCTGGTTTAGGTTATAACGATACACAAGGTGCGATTATCAATTTTTCCATATCACAAAATAATTTTGTGGGAACAGGTAATCGGGTAAGTGTTAGTATTAATAATAGTAGCGTTGTCCAAAATAATACTGTCAGCTATACCAACCCTTATTATACCCAGGATGGCATAAGTCGCGGTTTTAATATATATAAGCGTAAGTTTTCTGCCTTACAAGCTTCTATTAGTAATTATTCCACCAACAGTTATGGTGCTGGTGTTAATTATGGTATTCCAATGAGTGAATCCGACTCATTTGGGCTTGGGCTTTCTTATGATACGACAGAAATTGTTGCAGGATCGACGGCAACCCAGGTACTTAAAGATTTTATTGCTGTAGAAGGTAACACCTATAGCAATTATAAGGCTCGATTATCCTGGTCGCATGATACGCGAAACAAGGCAATTTTTGCCGATCATGGCAATCTTGCGTCAGGGAGTGTTGATGTTACATTGCCGGGCAGTGATTTAGAGTATTATAAGCTTAGTTTAAGGTATTTGCAGTATTTCGCTCTTGCTGAAGATGTCACACTATTGTTTAATTCTCAATTAGGTTACGGCAAGTCATATGGTGACACCACGATATTGCCCCCGTATGAAAATTATTATGCTGGCGGCAGTCGCTCTGTACGTGGTTATGACTCAAATAGATTGGGGCCGCGTGACCCTGCGACCAATAATCCATTAGGTGGTAATAAACGTGTTGTTACCAATTTAGAATTAATCTTACCCAATCCTTTTGCTGAAAACAGCAAATCAATTCGTTTTAGTCTCTTTTTAGATGCGGGTAATGTTTTTGCCGAAGAGGAGAGCATCGGCTTGGGAAAATTGCGAACTTCGTTGGGAGCGGCACTTATCTGGATAACGCCGGTGGGACTTATGCGTTTTAGTTGGGCGAATACCTTGAATGATGAACCCGGAGATGATACAAAGTCATTTCAGTTTACTCTTGGTTCGACATTTTAACGAGGTTACAGTTTGCGCCATTTAACGATAATAATTAGTAGTTTAGCCTTTTTTTTACTGACACCCGTGGCCACTTATGCGGAAGGGGGCAAAGGCGTTAAATTAGGCGTTGTTAATATAGCCTACGTTTTGAAGCATGCACCACAGGCGGCAGCTGCACGAAAAAAACTGGAAACAGAATTTGCCCCTAGGGAAGACAAAATTATAGCAATGGAGAAAAAATTAAAATCTCAAAGTGATAAGCTGGCTAAAGATGGAACCATTATGAGCCCTGCAGGACGTAAGCAGTTGGAACGCAAGATTTTAAATTTAAAGCGTGATGTTAAGCGTGCAAAAGAAGAATTTACAGAAGACTTGAACATACGGCGAAATGAAGAATTAAACAAACTGCAGAAAGTGGTTAATAGCGCGATTGAATCGCTTGCGACAGAAGAAAACTTCGATATTATTTTTGGAGATAATGTGATGTACGCAAATAAGCGTTCTAATATCACTAAAAAAGTTTTAGCACAGTTAGCCAAAAGTCTTAAAAAAACAAAATCAAAGTAAAACTCACTAAATAATTAAGGTACATCACACGTGGAATTTACGCTAGAAGAGCTGGCGAGACAGGTTGGCGGTGAAGTAAGTGGTGAACCTTCAACAGTTATTAACCGTGTTGCAACAATAAAAAAGGCTGGTCACGGGCAAATTACATTTTTAGCATCAAAGTCTTTTCGTCAATTTCTTAATACTACGGAAGCAAGTGCGGTTATACTACAAAAAAATGATTTAACACTTTGCCAGACAAATGCCATTGTGGTTGATAATCCTCTACTCGCTTACGCCCAAATTACTTCACTCTTTAATCCTCGTTCAGCAACTAAAGCTTTTATTCATCCAACGGCAGTGGTTCATCCTGATGCCGAGTTAGATCAGCTTGTTTCAATTGGGCCGTACACGGTGATTGAAGAAGGAGTAAAAATTGCTGCGGGCTGTCAGATTGGTAGCCATTGCTTTATTGGTGAATCTGTTGTTTTAGGCAAAGATATTCAACTGCATCATCATGTCTCCATCCAGCGATGCTGTGATATTGGTGACAGAACGATTATCCACCCCGGTGCAGTGATTGGCGCGGATGGATTTGGTCATGCTAACCATCAGGGCAAATGGCTAAAAATTCCACAGTTGGGCGCTGTCAGCATTGGAGCTGACGTTGAGATTGGTTCGAACACCACCGTTGATTGTGGTGCCATTGAAAATACCATTATTGGTAATGGGGTTCGGTTAGATAATTTAATACAGATTGCCCATAATGTTGAAATAGGCGACCATACCGCAATTGCGGCTATGACAGCGGTTGCTGGTAGCACAATCATTGGTCAATATTGTATGATAGGGGGCACCGTTGCTATTTCGGGGCATATATCCATTGCTGATCGTGTTACCTTAACCGGCCGGACAACAGTACTGCAGTCGATTAAAGAATCGGGCGTGTATTCATCATGTGCGCCGCTGGTAGAAAATAGTAAGTGGCATAAGAATTATATTCAAATGAAAAAAATAGATGAATTGGCTAAGCGTATTAAACAACTAGAAAAACTTAACCAATAGTCTTAAAGTAAACAAGGGGCAGCAGGTTGGAACAACTTGATATTTACGAAATCTTACAACATTTACCGCATCGGTATCCTTTTTTATTAATTGATCGGGTAACAGAATGTATTCCCGGTGAAAGTTTAATTGGTTATAAAAATGTTTCTTATAATGAACCTTATTTTACAGGCCACTTTCCGCAACGGCCGGTTATGCCGGGGGTACTTATATTAGAAGCGCTTGCACAGGCAACCGGGATCCTAGCATTCCGTACTCTGGGGCGTGTGCCCGATGAAAATTCTTTGTACTATTTTGTTGGTGTGGATAAAGCCCGCTTTAAGCGCCCGGTTGAACCCGGTGATCAGTTGCAGTTGAGCGTTAAATTTATCAAAGAAAAGCGAGGCATCTGGAAATTTGAAGGTGCTGCAACGGTTGATGGTGAGATTGTTTGTTCTGCTGATTTAATGTGTGCTGAACGGGAAGTTGGATGACCATCGATTCAACGGCACGTGTTGATTCGAAAGCGCACATAGATTCAGATGTAACGATTGGTGCGTACACGGTTATTGGGGCTGGCGTTACAATCGAATCAGGTTCAAAAATTGGGCCGCATGTTGTTATTAACGGCCCGACCCATATCGGAAAAAATAATACTATTTTCCAGTTTGCCTCTGTAGGTGAAGTGCCTCAAGATAAAAAGTTTCATGGTGAAGAATCAAAGCTTGTTATTGGTGACGGCAATACGATCCGTGAATTTGTTACCATTAACCGTGGTACAGAAGATGGCGGTGGGACAACCCGAATTGGTAACGATAACTGGTTAATGGCCTATATTCATATTGCGCATGATTGCCAAGTGGGTAACGATACTATTTTTTCTAATGGCGCATCTTTAGCGGGGCATGCAATTGTCGATGATTTTGCTATTTTAGGTGGCTTTACCTTAGTGCATCAATTTTGTCATATTGGAGAATATGCATTTTGTGGCATGGGCAGCGCCATCAGCAAAGATGTTCCACCCTATATAATGATTAATGGTAATCCAGCTCATCCACACGGGATCAATTCTGAAGGTTTAAAGCGTAGCAACTTCAGTAAAGAGGCAATCAAGGCCATTAAAGAAGCGTACAAAATTATTTACCGTTTGAATTTAACGGTAGATGCGGCAAAAGAAAAATTAGCTAAGCTTGCGGAATCTCAAGATGCTGTTACACCATTGATTCGTTTTATTGAAAAGTCCCAGCGAGGCATTGTTCGCTAAGTATTAATCCTTTAGCATTTCTAGCGTTAAATCACTAATACTGATATCAACAGGTGCATCAATTAATAATTGATGAATTAGCCCAAGTTCTTCCCTTGTTTTCCTCTTCTTGTCTTTGTTATTCAGTAATTCTGCAAGTGCATGCGCCATTTTTTTCGGTTTGGCATCTTTTTGAATAAACTCTTCAGCAATCAATTTATTAGCAACGATATTACATAAACCAATATACGGTATTTTTATCATTCGTTTTACAATCAGGTAAGTTAACCAAGAAACTTTGTTAATAATAATGAGCGGTGTACCAATTAAAGCAATTTCTAGTGTGACTGTACCTGAAACAGTTACAATGGCATTACAGGCATTCATGACATTAAACGCATCGTCTTTTATAATATGAATATCCAGTGCGCTAGCATCTAAAAAAGGTTTGAGATCCTGTTCTGTCAGCGTGGATGCCAGTGGTAATAAAAATTCAAGTTGTGGATTCTGTTGCTTTAAAATCTCTGCCGTTTTTAAAATAATAGGAAGTAGTCTTTTAATTTCACTTTTTCGGCTACCTGGAAAAAGTCCAAGTACCAAGTGGGATGCTGGAATATTGTTTTTTTCTAGAAAGGGTTCCCGATCACAACTCACCTTCACATCATGACTAAGTGGATGGCCAACATACTTTGACGGTACATTATGTTTTAAATAAAATTCTTTCTCGAAATTAAAAATAACCGCCATAGTATCTACGCAGTTTCTGATTTTATTAACCCGGCCTTGCCTCCATGCCCATACCTGCGGGCTAATATAAAATAAAACCTTAATATCAATGCTTTTTGCATATTCAGCCAATTTAAGATTGAACTCGGCGTAATCGATTAATAATAATAAATTCGGTGGGGATGATTTTAATTGTTGTTTTAATTTGTCCAGTGCGGCAAAGATGACTTTGCGATGGGCAATCACTTCCCATAAGCCAACCACGGCCAGTTCGGCTGCATCGATATGAATATCAACACCGGCTTCGCGCATGTTGCTGCCACCCACGCCGTAGAATTCCACCATGGGCTCTTTTTTATGGACTGCCGTAACGAGCCGCGCACCGTGTGCATCGCCAGAGGCTTCACCTGCAACAATAAGAACGGTTTTCATCAGAATTAAAAAGCGCTGTTAATGGTATCAATAATCGTTTGTTGGGTGTTTTCTGGCATTTCTGGGTAAACAGGAAATGACAAACATTGCGCGCAAACCGACTCAGTAACCGGTAATTGCACATCTTTGTAGTCTTCTTTAAACACATCCTGTTGATGTAATGGAATAGGGTAGTAAACCGCTGAGGCAATTTCTTTTGCTGATAATGCGGCTTGAATGGCATCGCGGTTATCTGTTAAGACAGTGTACTGGTGATAAACATGGTTGCCAATATTATCTTCATATGGTGTTTGTATCGATTCATGCAGTTTGCGTGAATAGTTTTGTGCAACACTGTATCGTCCCGCATTGAAAGTGTCTATATTCTTTAACTTGATTCTTAAAATAGTGGCTTGCAGTTCATCTAAGCGGCTATTAAAACCAATCACATGATGGTGGTAGCGCTCGAAACTACCATGATTTCTCAACGCGATAAGTTGTTTGTGTGTTTCATCATTGTTGGTGGTAATCAGTCCGCCATCGCCATAACAGCCAAGATTTTTGCTAGGGAAAAAACTATGGCAACCAGCTTCGGCAAACGAGCCGGTTGTGATTTTATCTATTTTAGCACCAAAGGACTGCGCACAATCTTCTATTACTTTTAAGTTATGCTTTTTCGCAATTTTCATAATGCTGGGCATATCGGCGGGTTGGCCAAAAATATGCACCGGAATAATCGCTTTTGTTTGTGGCGTGATGGCCGCATCAATTAAAGCTGGGTCGATATTGAATGTTTTAGGGTCAATATCCACAAATACCGGCTTTGCACCCACATAACAAATGGCTTCGGCGGTGGCGATAAAAGTAAAAGCACTGGTAATGACTTCATCACCGGCTTTAATACCGGCAGCAACCAAGGCAAGGTGTAACGCATCGGTGCCCGAGGCACAGCCAACCGCATATTTGGCACCTAAATAGTCTGCGGCTTCTTTTTCAAAGTGTTGTACATTTGGGCCCAAAATATATTGTGCATTGGCAACGGCATTCAGTACTTCGGCATCAATTTCTTCTTTTAACGAAGCGTATTGCGTTTTTAAATCGACCATTGGGATCATAGTTTAAACCTTTGGATTTTATCTTGAAATTATTTTAGCAAAGCCGTTATTTTATTAGCTGTATCTAAAGCCCGCAAACCATCTTCACCTGAAACAACCGGCAGGCTGTTTGTTTGTATTGCATTAATAAAGGACTCAATTTCGGCAAGCAGCGCATCACCTTGTTCAAAACTTTGCGTATTCGATTCAATATCGGCAACGCCTGGAAACATTTCCTTGTCTTTACTTTTTGTGTAGGTGGTTAATGTTTTGTTTTGAAAGTCCAAATTAATGTAAGTGTCTTCTTGAACGATTCGCATTTTGCGTTCACTTTTTAAGCTGGCGCGGCTGGCGGTAACATTGGCAACACAGCCATTCTCAAACTCAAGTCGTGCATTGGCAATATCAATGTCATTGGATAAGGCCTTAACACCGTTGGCTGAAATGGAAGTGACTTTGGAATGCACAATATCAAGAATAATATCAATGTCATGAATCATTAAATCCAGAATGACGCTGACATCGGCACCGCGTGGGTTATAAGGTGCGACCCGATGTGATTCAATAAATAATGGAGTGGTTAAAATATCATTGAGTGCCAACATGGCGGGGTTAAATCGTTCTAAATGCCCAACCTGTAAAATACGCTTATTGGTTTTGGCTATATCGACAAGTTGTTGGGCTTGTTCTAATGTGGAGGTGATTGGTTTTTCAACTAAAACATCCACACCGTTTTCTAAAAAATCTTTTGCTACTTCAAAATGTAACTGGGTGGGCACCACGATACTGACAGCATCGACTTTACCAAGCAAAGATTTATAATCGGTGGTGTATTCGCACTCTAAATCTTCGGCGATAAGTTTTGCGTTATCTCCATTGTTATCACACACTGCAATCAGGTTGCTGTGTTTGAGCGCATGGTATTTTTGGGCGTGAAATTTGCCCAGATAGCCGACGCCAATCACCGCCGTTTTGAGTGTTTTCATATTGTGACGATCTTCAATGTTGGATGATAAGATAAGACATTCATGATATTGTAACCTAATGAAAAGATAAGGGATATTGCCGGAGCCATGATTCGCCCATGAATAACAAAGAAAGTCGGGATTTTAACATTAATCAGCATCAGGTTGCAGGGGTGGATGAGGTTGGGCGGGGGCCATTGGCTGGGCCGGTCGTGGCCGCAGCGGTGATTCTAGATCCCGACAATCCCATTGAAGGGTTAATGGACTCCAAAAAATTAACCGAGAAACGGCGCGAGATTCTGGCCGTCGAAATTAAGCAAAAAGCCTTATCTTGGGCTTTAGGGCGGGCAGAAGTCGAAGAAATCGACCAGATTAATATTTTACAGGCAAGTTTAGTCGCCATGTCTCGTGCGGTTGCCGGATTAACCGTGGCTCCTCAACAAGTTCTGGTGGATGGCAATAAATGCCCAGATGTACCCTACCCAGTCGAGGCGATTATCAAGGGGGATTCTCTGGTTGAGTCTATTAGTGCCGCCTCCATTATTGCCAAAGTGGCGCGCGACACTGAAATGGTGCAGCTCGATGCTGAATATCCGGGCTATGGGCTGGCAAAACACAAAGGCTACCCAACGGCTATGCACCGTCAGGCTTTAATCGACCTTGGGGTAACCATCATCCATCGGCGTTCATACAAACCGGTGCGTGATGTGCTAGAAACAAGCGGTTAGTTATTCGCTTATTTGGTACATTCTTCTGTTCCGATTCTGGGCATAATCCAGTAAGCTCATTAGTTCTTTAAATAAAACTCTTTTTGATATTTTAATATAATAGTTAATATTACAAATAAATGTTAACTATATGATAATTAACTATTTATCCTTTTAGTTTGTAGCATAATGCCTAAACAATTCGTTCATTTAAATGTGCATAGCGAATATTCCCTTTCGTGTGGAGTGGTGCGCATAAAGCCGCTTGCAGCGATGGCTGCAGAGCAACAAATGCCAGCGGTGGCCATTACCGATCAGTCTAATTTATTCGCCATGGTGAAGTTTTATCGAGCGGCGATGGCTGCGGGCGTAAAACCGATTATTGGCGTGGATGCTTGGGTGGAAGAAACCGAGCTTAATATTGGTTACAGCAAACTGATCCTCTTATGCCGTAATCAGGAGGGCTATAAAAACCTGACCAAGCTTATTTCATTATCCTACCAGCAAGGGCAAATACGGAATCGGCCGATTATTACACGCGAATGGCTGCAACAGCATGCCGATGGTTTGATTGTGCTATCCGGTGGTAAAGACGGGGACATTGGTCAGGCAATACTGGCGAACCGCATGGATTTAGCTGAGCAGTGTATCTCGTATTACCAAACTCTGTTCCCCGATAATTTTTATCTTGAACTACAGAGAACTGGACGCGCCGGTGAAGAAGAATACCTGCATGCAGCTGTTGAGCTAGCGATAAAATTTGACTTGCCGGTGGTGGCGACGAATTCAGTTCATTTTCTAAAAAGGGATGACTTTGAACCGCATGAAGCGCGGGTGTGTATTTCTGACGGGCGGGTGCTGGACGATCCACGGCGGCCTAAGATTTATACCGAGCAACAATATTTCCGTACTGCAGATGAAATGATCGAATTATTTTCGGACTTGCCCGAAGCCATTGAAAATACGGTTGAGATAGCTAAGCGTTGCAATGTCGAGTTTATCTTCGGCAAAAACTATTTACCGGATTATCCTGTGCCGGATGGCATGACCATTGACGAATTTTTAATTGAAGAATCCAGAAAAGGGCTCGATAAACGGCTTGAAAAGATTTTGCCCTCCGGTGGTGATGCCTCCATCGAGAAAGAGTACAAGGAACGTTTGAAAATTGAACTCGATGTGATCATAAAAATGGGTTTCCCCGGCTATTTCCTTATTGTGGCTGACTTTATTCGCTGGTCAAAAGAGCAGGGTATTCCCGTGGGTCCGGGGCGGGGTTCGGGTGCCGGGTCCATTGTAGCCTATGCGCTTACGATTACCGATTTGGATCCAATCAAATATGAATTACTGTTCGAACGTTTCTTAAATCCCGAACGTGTGTCCATGCCCGATTTCGATATCGACTTTTGTATGGAAGGCCGTGACCGGGTTATTGATTATGTCGCGCAGCATTATGGCCGTGATAAAGTTTCGCAAATTATTACCTATGGCTCGATGGCCGCCAAAGCGGTGATTCGTGATGTGGGTCGCGTAATGGGGCACCCTTATGGTTTTGTTGATCGCATTGCCAAACTTATCCCGTTTGAAATTGGCATTACTTTAGACAAAGCCATGGCGCAGGAAGAAACTCTACAAGAGTTATACGATCAGGACGAGCAAGTCGCCACGCTGATCGACATGGCAAAATCGTTAGAAGGTATTTCACGTAATGCTGGTAAACATGCCGGTGGTGTGGTGATTGCACCGACCACCTTAACGGATTTTACACCACTGTACTGTGAACAGGGCAGTGATAGTATTGTTACCCAATTCGATAAAGACGATGTTGAAGCTATTGGTTTAGTTAAATTTGACTTTTTAGGTTTGCGTACCTTAACGATTATCAACTGGGCGGTGCTTGCGACCAATGCTTACAATAAAAAACATAATTTAGCACCAATCGAAATAGAATCGATTCCGCTCGATTGTAAAAAAACATTTGAATTATTAAAGGCTGCCGAAACCACCGCTGTATTCCAGTTGGAATCACGCGGCATGAAAGATTTAATCAAACGTTTACAGCCAGATAATTTTGAAGACATTATTGCGCTGGTGGCATTGTTCCGCCCAGGGCCATTGCAGTCTGGTATGGTCGACGACTTTATCAACCGTAAACACGGTCGCGCCAAAGTTGTTTACCCGCACCCTGATTTAGAACCTATCCTTAGCCCAACCTACGGGGTTATTCTTTATCAGGAACAGGTAATGCAAATTGCGCAAGTACTTGCCGGTTACAGTTTAGGCGGTGCCGATTTACTGCGTCGCGCAATGGGTAAGAAAAAATCCGAAGAAATGGAAAAGCAACGGGTCACTTTTACCGAAGGTGCCGTAGCAAGAGGTGTTGAAGAAAAAACCGCAACCTATATTTTCGACTTAATGGAAAAGTTTGCCGGTTATGGTTTTAATAAATCTCACTCTGCTGCGTATGCGTTGGTGTCGTATCAAACCGCTTGGCTAAAAACACATTACCCCGCAGCTTTTATGGCTGCCGTGCTATCGGCCGATATGGATAATACCGACAAAGTCGTGACCTTGATTGATGAGTGCTTAACAATGAACCTAACGGTTAACCCACCTAATGTAAATGAATGTCAATTTCCGTTTTCGGCTTCTGATGAAAAAACCATTATTTATGGGTTAGGTGCCATTAAAGGTGTTGGTGAAGCAGCAATAGACGATGTTATTCAGGCCAAGCAAGAAGACGGCGACTATAAAAATCTGTTCGATTTTTGTCAGCGTATCGATGGTAAAAAAGTGAACAGAAGAACGCTGGATGCATTGATTATGGCCGGGGCGATGGATGTCTTTAAACAAAACAGAGCCACCTTGCTCGCCAGCCTGCCCAAAGCACTTAAAATTGCCGTGCAGCACAGTTCAAATATAGCAGTCGGGCAAAATGATATGTTCGGTGTGAGTCAGGCGGTTGCCTCAGAAGAAGATACCCAATACGAAATACAAAAAGACTGGAGTGATCATCAGCGCCTTGCCTGTGAAAAACAAACCTTGGGTTTATATTTAACCGGCCATCCTATCGAACAATATTTACCCGAGCTGGCAGAAATTGTAACCGATAAAATAATAAACTTAAGACCGGCTAAAAAAACGGTGATTGCAGCGGGTTTAATTATTGGTCTGCGAGTCATCAATACCCGCCGTGGCAAAATGGCCATCCTTACTATTGATGACCGTAGTGCACGCATTGAAGTGGTGATGTTCAGCGAAGGCTTTGAAAAATTCAATCACTTACTTTCTAAAGATAAGGTTGTAGTGATTGAAGGCGAAGTCAGTGTCGATGACTACAGTGGCGGCATTCGAATGAGTTGTAATAATTTATACAGTATCGATCAGGCAAGGGAACACTTTGCAAAACATATTCTAATTGACCTAGAAAAAGAACAACTCAAAAATGGTTACATTAATGATTTGAAAAATATCCTGCAACCATTTCAGCAAGGCGGTTGTGAAATTGTTATTAGTTATCAGCAGCCACAGGCAATCGCAAAATTAAGTTTAGGCGAGCAGTGGCGAGTGCATCCTACCGATGAATTATTAAACCGTTTGATCGATTTAAATGGGGAAGACAACGTTAAGGTTGTTTATGATTTGTAATAAAAATATAAACGAGCCAAAATTATTTTATTAATATTTGTTTGTATATTAGTTGCTCAGAAAAAGCGAAATGTGTAGCTTGGATGTAGCGCAGCGTAATCTGGGGAGACTGGTGCCACACATTCCCCAGATTCCATTGCATTCCATCCGGGCTACAATATTAAGGCGTTAATACCCCGTCCGCTTGCGGCGGGGTCGTTTATTATAGGTAGCGAATGGGCGCCCTCTGTCTTTGTTTTTCGTTATTAACTATTTTTTTGTCGCAGTAAAAATTAATATTTTCTAATGTTATAGAAAATTTCCAAAGATTTAGGCACTTTTGTTATATGGGTTGCCATTGTATTTTTTATTTTCTTGGGTTGGTTTTACTAAATCAAAACCACTTGAATCAAGCAACACAGAAAAAATGACTAAAGGGAGCTTGGAAAACTCCAGAAAAAGATAAATGGTAAAAAAATCTAACAAATTGTTCAAAGGGATTCGTCAGGGGCAGGTCAGTCTTGCGCCGTGCCTTTACAAGCTGTAGCCTACAAAAGGCACGGGGCAAGACCTGACTCTGACAATTTCTTGATATAAAACGATTTCTGACGATTTAATGGGTTAGTTTGGTTCGACCCTAGTGGTTTGTGAAACGAAAAATTTCGTAAGCCTATTGCTCAATTAATGGAAAGTCGTGTCCGTCCTTTACTAAATAAAGGATAGTCTTTTGTCGGCCATCATCTAACTGGCTGTGTTGCATGCTTGCTTTTGGCAGTTGCGAGCCAACTTTATGGATGATTTCAAGTTTGAATGTTTCCATATCCTGTAATGAGTTGTGATAAACCTCAGCCCGACATAAGCTTGTTCGACAATCTACGTTTACAAATTGAGAACCTGATAGTTCGGTGTCTTCAAGCGCATTGTATATAATATTTTCAGCACGAACTGACCAGTTAGGATCCTGTTCTTCGGAGCCAATATAGTTATCCAGGTTCTTATAATGCACGAGTAGTGCCGCTTTTCTTTGTTCCTTCAGTTCGGTTATGCTTTCTTCGGGTTCATTCAGCCTTTCCTTGTTGCTTGTAATGTGTGAAATCTCGATATCCTGAATGTTAGCCTTGTCACTGTCAGTATTTTCACCAGGTTTTTCTTCAAGAGCACTTACTTTATCGTTGAGGAGGGAAATATCCCTCCTCATTTCGGCAATGATTTGTTGGCTGTTATCAAGGTTTTTCGCTTTTATGAAATCAATACCCGACTTCATATTCGCAGGGCTTGTTATCGGATTTGTTACATCCTCATATTTGAATACAGTTATGAGGGCGATCACGAAGAGGGCGATAACAATCGCCCCCATTTTTTTCAATGTTGGATTGGTGTTCATTGTGACTCCATTTAATTGTTACCAATGATGTAGTTACGGATCTCTGAAAAAGCAGGGACGCGGCACATAATCGTGCTGATGGCGGAATACGAACGTGGAATATTTATACGCATCAGCTCACTTTGTCCCGCCCAATAGGATGATACTCGTCCGGAACTTGAGTAAAGGGTACTACCGTTATAGTCATCTATATTTTTGAATATGCATGTAAAATCATCTGTTACCCTGCCTGAGTGTTTTACATGGACAAGTGCATATTGTTTTCCTGAAACAGTTCCGCTGTGGTCAATTATTACCGGGCAGGCCACCCACAGAGAGCTATACGAATTGTTATACAACTTGGCACCATCAAGGTACTGTATTTTGGATGTTTGATTGGCAAAATAGGCATGACACATACTGCCCGGATACTTTCTGCCTTCAATGGCATAACTGGTGGCTAAATAGGTCATGCTTGCTATATAACTTGCCAGTATTACTAATATTGTGTGCTTTTTCATGGTGGTGTTCTCCTGTGGGTTTACTCTTGGTTTCGGTGCCAAATCGATGGGGGCTGGCGGGGCCGATGTTGCTGTTTTAGTGATGGCTTCGGCACGGTCAGCAAGGTTTCATTCAACCAGACGGCGCCAGACTGCGGGCTTCGCTGCAAGCAATGGGGAATTAAACCCGCATAGATTAATCCGCTTCCTTGATTGATATATCTGGCTAGTTTATCCATCATTTCCCGCCACTAGGCCGAGGTCGCCATCACCGTCGATATAGCCAAGGATGACGGAGGTGGTGCGCGCACTGCCGAGTGTCTGATTGGTGTCGGTGAAGTTACCCGCACCGTCGTTGCGCCAGACGGTATTGACCTCGCTCCGATTCCCCACCACTAGGTCGCCGTCACCATCAATATCGCCGAGGGTGATGGAGTGGGTGGGCGTACTATTGCCCAGTGTCTGGCTGGTGTTGGTGAAGCTGTCCGTGCCGTTGTTGAGCCAGACGGCATTGGCCTGGCCATCATTAGTTTGTGAGCGATCACCGCCTATACTCCCTCCACCTGAATTACCGCCCCCACAGGCGAACAGCAGAGTGCAAAGGAAGGGGATAAAAATCAAGTGATTCATTTGTGTTAACATCGTGATGATGACTCCCAATAATGACATCGTTTACTACAAGACACGGGAGTGGCTAAAAAAGACTAATGGTTTTCATGTAAATGCTGGTTAATTTTGACGTTCGTGGTGACCCCTTTGGGATTCGTCATTTGCAAAAGGCACGGGACAAGACCTGACCCTGATGAACTG
>UOFT01000026.1_pt1 | contig 29648 bp, 30 predicted proteins | sample 1990121 | NCBI WGS metagenome assembly UOFT01 (sample SAMEA4728526, study PRJEB27164) | hydrothermal vent metagenome | biome: marine basaltic hydrothermal vent biome; feature: marine hydrothermal vent; material: mineral | place: Pacific Ocean | collected 2011-06-14/2011-07-23 | depth 1741 m
GCATGCGGGTGTTGGCGGTTAAACGGTTTGACCGCTCTGAACAGGGTTGCCCGATCCCGATGGAATCGTTCTATTCGGTGTTTGCTATTGGTGATAAATATTTCCAAAGTAACGCCGACACCGATCTGGAAGAACTGGCCTATCGCATTGCGCGTATTGGTAAGGTGGCTAATTTAGATGTGCGCGCCACCCAGCAGGAATTATATAAACGTTTACTGGTCGCCCTTTTTACAGGCAATGGCGATTTACATTTAGAAAACCTGTCGTTCCTTGGTGGCGCAGGACAGGTTCAGTTGGCGCCGGTTTATGATCCCGCACCAATGCGAGCCTGGTCACGGCATAATACCCGTTTTGCCGTTCCCCTTATTTTCGACGATAAGGTGGGTGGTTTGCGCGAAAATATGATCAAGCTTGGCGAAGCTTATCAATATACTAAAAAACAGGCGGAAAATTTAATTGAAGAGTTTGCCGAAAAAACCAAAGACTATGTTTTTAAAATAGAGGCACTAGATAATGTACCAGAGCAAAATAAAATCTTACTGATTAAGACTGTAAAGACCGAGCGCGATATTTTAACGGGAAAATGTAACTGAGTTTATTGGTGTCAGGTCGTTTTATAGTCTGCGTAAGACTTTTCTTCGATTAAATCCGAGCCGAGCTTTAAGTTAATGTCTTTTTTTATTTTAGCGCGGGTGTCATTTTCAAAATACACGCTACGGGCTAAATCAATAAAGCCCTGATCAAAACATTGTTGGCGTTCTTTGTCGCGGATATCGTCTTCAATTACCCATAGTTTTTCATTAATGGCTTTTAAGGCGGCAAGTTCGGTTTTAATATCGGCCCTGGATGCAGGGCAGTTCTGCCATGTGGCGATGACGCTGTCTAATTCGTTTTGTATATTTTGCAGTTTGTCTTTATCTTGAATACGCTCCTTTTTTATTTCTAAAATAGTCAGTTTATCAAGAAATTCGCCGTAGGAAATGCTTGCTTGGATTGTCATTATTCGTTGGCTCTTACAATGATGGTTAAAAATTTAGTTTTTAGCGGTAGTTTCTTTTACGGTTATTTCGATTGCCGTTGTTTTTATTATGGTGTGGTGGGCCTTTCTTGCGGGGTGGGAAAATAGGCGCTTTGGGTTTAACCAGTAAATCGGCGGTAATGGACAAAACCGGAATTTTACGGTCAATATATTCTTCAATGGCAGGCAGTGAGAAAACAGAATCTTCACAGGCAAAGCTGATGGCCTCGCCCGATGCACCAGCGCGCGCGGTTCGGCCAATGCGGTGGACATAGTCTTCGGCATCATTCGGCAAATCATAATTAATGACGTGGCTTACGGCCGGGATATGTAAGCCGCGTGCAGCCACATCGGTGGCAACCATAATATTCAGCTCACCGTCAGTGAATTGCTGTAATAAGCTGAGGCGTTTCTTTTGTGGCACATCGCCGGATAACAGCGCGACTTCATACCCATTACCCGCAAAAAAAGCCGATACTTTTTCGGTGGCGCGTTTGGTGTTACAAAAAACCACCGCGCGTTCAATATGGTGTGATTTAAACAAGCCCAACAGCAATGGGATTTTTTCATCGTTGGCCGGGTAGTAGATCATCTGGTTTATCTGGTCGGCAGTGATCTGATCTGGGGCAATTTCAACGCGTTCTGGTTCATTCATATGGTCGTAAGCGAGTTCAGAAACACGGTGCGACAGGGTGGCTGAGAACAACATGCTGAGGCGATCTTTAGGTGCCGGCATACGGCGGAATAAATAACGAATATCGTCGATAAAGCCTAGGTCAAACATGCGATCGGCTTCATCAAGAATCATCACCTGAATCGACTTTAGGTTATAGATATGTTGTTTGAAGTAATCGATTAAACGCCCTACGGTGCCAATTAACACATCCACGCCGTCTTCCAGTGTTTTACGTTGTGAATCATAGCCGGTGCCGCCGTAAACAACTGCCAGACGCAGACCGGTAAACTGGCCTATTTTTTCGGCATCGTTATAAATTTGTTGCGCCAGTTCGCGGGTTGGCGCAAGAATAAAGGCTTTTGGGTTGGGGTTGGCTTTGTCAAAGTTACTTTCTATTAACTGCTGAAACATGGGTACCAGAAAGGCGGCACTTTTGCCTGTGCCGGTTTGCGCTTGCCCCGCAACGTCTTTACCGGCCATCGCAATGGGAATGGCGCCTGCTTGAATGGGTGTGCAGTGAGTAAAGCCGGTTGTTTCAATCCCTTTGAGTAAATTTGGGTCGAGATTAAGGCTGGCAAAGGTGGTGTCCGTTAAGTGTTTTTTTGTCATAGCGGCATAGCATAACAAAATCAAGGCTTAAAATCCTGTTTGGGGCTTGCAATGCAACGGCTGTTGCGCTCAAATATAATTATTCAGGTAATTGTTATAGAATCAAATAAAGAAAAAGGCTGTTCAAGCAAAGCCAGCTTTGCTAAATTTGCCATATCAGGGGGCGCAATTTATTTTTGCCCCTTTACTAAGGAGAATAAATCTTGAGCGATAAGATAAACTACGTCACCGATGATACCTTTGAGGCTGAGGTAGTCAATGCAGAAGGCCCCGTCCTTGTGGACTATTGGGCTGACTGGTGTGGGCCATGCAAGATGATTGCACCGATTTTAGATGAAATTGCCGAAGAATATGATGGCAAACTCAAAGTAGCCAAACTAAATATCGATGAAAATCCAAATACGCCACCAAAATTTGGTATTCGTGGTATCCCGACCTTAATGATTTTTAAAGGTGGTAATGTCGAAGCAACTAAAGTGGGCGCTGTTTCAAAATCACAGCTGACAGCTTTTATCGATAGCAACCTTTAAGTTTCTACTTACGCCCCGTTCCCCACTCAAATTAAACTTAGATTTATTTAGGGTTAATTTGAGGTGGTAACTGGACGAATCATTCATTTAGTGTTACTTTTATTAAACAATGACGCTTTATTCTGAAGTTCATTGCCTTTTGTCTTTATAATACCTAAAATACATTAAGCACAAACACTCAGATATTAAGCCCTAAACTTTAGATAACTCCCACTAAATAACAAGCAACGCCCAATAATTACACTCTAAATCTTAATTAACCCAAATATAATTGCGCATTTTCGTCGCGTTATTCTTTCATATAAAGATTAATCAATTATATCAACCATCCAATAAAAGACCCTTTTGTTATGAATTTAACCGAATTAAAAAAAACCCCTGTTCCTGATCTGATTAAAATTGCCGCCGAAAATGGCGTTGAAGGGACCGCACGTTCCCGCAAGCAGGACATTATTTTTTCCATCCTTAAGGCGCACGCAAAGAAGGGTGAAGATATCCACGGTGATGGTGTGCTGGAAATATTGCAAGATGGTTTTGGGTTTTTACGTTCAGCAGAAAGTTCTTATTTAGCGGGGCCGGATGATATTTATGTTTCACCCAGCCAAATTCGACGCTTTAGCTTGCGAACCGGTGATACCGTTGCTGGGAAAATTCGCCCCCCTAAAGACGGCGAACGCTATTTTGCACTATTGAAAGTAAGCGAAATTAATTTTGACTCACCTGAAAACAGCCGCCGAAAAGTGCTGTTTGAAAATTTAACACCCCTACACCCGAATGAACGTCTTATTATGGAAATGGGCAATGGTAGTACCGAAGATATTACCGCTCGCGTTATTGATTTAGCCTCGCCCATTGGTAAAGGCCAGCGGGGGTTGATTGTGTCGCCACCCAAAGCCGGTAAAACAATGATGCTGCATGATATTGCACATTCGATTTCGATTAATCATCCTGAATGCCACCTTATTGTGTTACTGATTGATGAACGTCCTGAGGAAGTCACCGAGATGTCTCGCTCTGTTAAAGGCGAAGTGGTTTCCAGTACCTTTGACGAGCCTGCCAGTCGCCATGTGCAAGTGGCCGAAATGGTTATCGAAAAAGCCAAGCGGTTAGTTGAGCATAAAAAAGACGTGGTGATTTTACTGGATTCGATTACCCGTTTAGCGCGCGCTTACAATACCGTTATTCCTTCTTCTGGTAAGGTGTTGACCGGTGGTGTGGATGCCAATGCACTGCAACGTCCAAAGCGTTTCTTTGGTGCGGCACGTAATATTGAAGAAGGTGGCTCACTCACCATTTTGGCTACCGCGTTGGTTGAAACCGGTTCGCGCATGGACGACGTGATTTACGAAGAATTTAAAGGCACCGGTAATATGGAAGTGCATCTGGATCGTAAGATTGCCGAAAAACGTATTTTCCCGGCGATTAATATCAACCGCTCCGGTACTCGCCGCGAAGAGCTGTTAACCAAGCCAGACGAGCTGCAAATGATGTGGATTTTACGCAAAGTGGTGCATGAAATGGATGAAGTGGCAGCAATGGAATTTATCTTTGACAAGCTCAAAGCCAGTAAAACAAATGCCGATTTTTTTGATTCAATGAAACGAAAAAAATAAGCAAAAAAACAGCCTAGAGCAAGCACTTCACAAAATGCAGCCCGTTAAATAACGGGCTTGCAACAATGGATATCACGTTTTAACCTCACCTCCATGCGCTATTTCAAAATACAAGAAAAATAATGTTTTTTTTGTTTATTCAAAAAAAACACTCTAAATCAATTAGATAATAAACTTTCCCAACGTAAAGGATTAGAAGTCGGTGCTAAGCATTTTGACAAAGCTCCGTTGCTCACGCAAAATTCTTAAATATAAGCTTACGAATTATAAAGTGATTTAGAGATAAACCGGTTCGTTGGTAATGTTATTTAAGGTGTAAAAGTTGGTACCGAAAATGATTGAGAATCGAAAAGAAGAAAAATTAAATAAACTGGATTTTGAAACCTGGATGACACTCTGGCGAGACAGCCCGGAAAATTTTGAATCTTGCCGTGCTGAACGTATTGCAGCCTATATTAATAGTGTGCCAGCAAAACATCGCGAACGCCTGCGTTGCCTGCAATGGCGTATTGATAAAGTGCGTGAACGGGCGGCGAATCCACTGGCCGCCACTATCGCAATATCTGAAATGATGTGGAAATCATTTGATGAGCTGGGTTCCATGTATAAAGATTTGGCTGCAATGGTGGAAGGCCGGCAACCTCAGCGAATTCGCCGCACAGCAACGGTTTTACCTTTTAACCGTGCGGCTTTTGGCCGAAGTTAATTAATTCGGCTATTTGAGCCCTTTTGGCTGATTACACTTGCTGTTAACGCCGCTTTTCCGTATTATTGCCGACTGTTTTTAGTATGGTGCTGAACTAAAGTTCTTGGTTTAACTAACGCTTTTTGTTTCAGTAGCGATACGACTTAAATTAATGAGGCAACAAAAATGAAAGCTGATATCCACCCAAAATATTCTGACGTAACCGTTACATGCAGTTGCGGTAATACATTTCAAACCGGTTCAACGGTTGGTAAAGACGCGCTGAACATTGAAGTTTGTTCTAGCTGCCATCCTTTTTATACAGGTAAGCAAAAAATTGTTGATACAGCCGGCCGAGTTGACAAGTTCCGTCAAAAATACGGTATGTCATCAAAATAAGATCGTGCGATTTTATTCCTTAAAAAAGGTGCTCAAATTGAGCACCTTTTTTATTGTTTGTTATTTTAGTGCCTCGAATCAGGCTATTGCGGTGGACTGCGGTGTTAATCGTTATGACGCAACGGCAATGGTGCTCAGAGTCGTTGATGGCGACACCGTTATTTTATCGGATAAACAAAAGGTCAGGCTGATTGGCATTAATGCACCTGAGCGGGCACGTTACCCTAAAAAAGCAGAGGCCTATGCTTTGGCAGCTAAGCGGTACCTTAAAAGGCAGTTAACGGCTAATAAAAAAATCCACTTAAAATTTGGCCAGCAAAACAAAGATCGCTATGGGCGACTGCTGGCGCATATATTTTTAAGCAATGGGCGCAACCTTAATGCAATGTTAGTTAAGCAGGGATTAGCCAGTGCCATTGTTGTACCACCCAATACGGCTTTAATTAATTGTTATTTCCGGCTGGAGCAGCAGGCGCGGAGAAAAGCAAAGAATATCTGGTCGGCTAATACGTTTAAAATCATTCCTGCTTCATTATTAAAAGATACCGGTTTTGCTTTTATAAAAGGTAATGTTATGCGCCTTGGGAAAAGCAAGGATTCAATCTGGTTGCAGTTAGCGCCAAAATTTACTTTACGAATAAAACGTAAAGACTTTAAGTATTTTAAACGCTTCGATTTGAAAAACTTAAAACAGGAAGACTTAAAAGATAAAACACTTTATGTGCGAGGCTGGATCTATCAATGGAAGAAAGAACTCTATATGCAAGTGCGTCATCCGAAAATGATCAGCGGGCTTTAGCTTTGTTACCAAACCACTGCATATAACGGTAAATCTTTTTACTGCGTTGCAAAAAACGTTTAGTCCGTGTTTTTGGGTTGTGTTTGACCGGGCTGGGCAACGTGGCGGCGAGTTCTGCTGCCTGACGTTTTGATAAGGTATGCGCCGAAACCCCATAATAATAGCGGGATGCGGCTTCTACACCAAAAATGCCTTTACCAAATTCAGCCACATTTAAATAAATTTCCAGTATGCGGGATTTATTGAGCTTAATTTCCATCCCCACCGTAAGTATCAACTCATGCCATTTGCGTAGTGGATTGCGTGCCGGGTTTAAAAACATATTTTTAATCGTTTGTTGTGAAATAGTGCTGCCGCCGTATTTAAAGTCCATGTGTTCCATGTTGTATTCCATTGCTTCTTTTAAAGCATCTAAATCAAATCCGGTGTGTTGATAAAAACGCGCATCTTCGGCAACAATAACCGCCATGCGCATGTTTTTAGGTATCCAGTTCATCGGTACCGGTTTCCATTGCAGGCGTGGCAGGTTGGTATCTTTTTTTTGTCGAGCCTCATAAGCTTGGATAAATTTTGTTTTTTTAATCGAGCCACGGCCGTACTCAGACCAGTCTGGCCAGATGGTGCTGATATAAAAAATATCGAGGACTAAAACAAGGGTAAAAATCCGTAACAGGTAAATACTGTAACGGACTATTTTTGTTTTGGATTTGAGTCTGCGCCGACGTCGACGTCGTTGAAATAACCAGCGTTTCATTTGTATTTGAACAGGCTAACAAGCCACCTTGTAAGTATGGGTTAGTTATACTGTAGCAAATTAATGATTAAAAACATGAAGCCTTCATCACGCAATGCATTGGCTAGGCCGATTTAATATTTAAGTTTGTTGATTTAGCCCTTACAAGGGTGAAGCGTATCAATTGGCCAGCGCGCCGTGGCAGAAAAATCGAGGTCGTGCTGTTCACCGGCAAGCAGCCTTTGGCTGCCGGCATAGGCAATCATCGCACCGTTGTCGGTGCAAAATGCCGGACGTGGATAATAAACTCTGGCATTGTATTTTTTAACCAGCTCGGTTAAGCGCTCGCGCAAATGGGTGTTGGCACTGACACCGCCGGCGATGACCAGTGTTTTCATTTGCGTTTGTTCTAATGCGCGGCGGCATTTTATGGCAATGGTTTCGACCACCGCCTCTTGAAATGCATAGGCAAGGTCGGCTTGTGTTTGTTCCGTTTGATCTGATTTTTGCCATGCGGTGAGGGCGGCTGTTTTTAAGCCACTAAAACTAAAATCCAGCCCAGGGCGGTCGGTCATTGGGCGGGGGAGTTTAAAGCGGCCGGGTTGCCCGGATTCCGCCAATTTCGCCAGTGCCGGGCCACCGGGGTAACTCAAGCCGAGCATCTTGGCAGTTTTATCAAAGGCTTCGCCTGCGGCATCATCAAGGGACTCGCCAAGCAAAGTATAGCAACCAATACTTTGCACGCTAATAAGCTGAGTGTGCCCGCCAGACACTAACAAGGCCACAAACGGGAAGTGTGGTGGGTCCTCTTCAAGCATGGGCGCCAGTAAATGGCCTTCCATATGGTGCACACCAATGGCGGGTATATCCCAGGCATAAGCGAGCGCGCGGCCGACGGCACTGCCGACCAGTAATGCGCCTAACAGGCCGGGGCCTTTGGTATAGGCTATGCCACCAATGTCTTTGGCTGTGAGCTGGGCTTGGTCTAATGCCTTGTTTATCAAAGGAATGATTTTTCGGACATGGTCGCGTGAGGCCAGTTCGGGCACCACGCCACCGTATTGGGCGTGTAGCTTTATCTGGCTATGCAACACGTCGGCAATAATGCCGACTTTGGTGTCGTAAATGGCAATGCCGGTTTCATCGCAAGAGGTTTCTATTCCTAAAACACGCATAAATACAGGTTACCTGGTTTTGCTTGGGGCTTTTGTTGCTATTTAGCCTCGAAAATGGAAGAAAATCGCGAATTAATGCGTGATCACTTTGCATTGTCGGGCGGCTGCGTTAGAATAGCGCGCCCTTTTGGGACATTGTAGCTAAAAAGTAGCGAACAAATAAAGTAACGAATAAATAAATAGAGGAATACTCAATGCCTTTTGTGAAGGTTAAAGAAAACGAACCCTTTGACGTCGCGCTGCGTCGTTTTAAACGTTCTTGTGAAAAAGCCGGTGTTTTATCTGAAGTCCGTCGACGCGAATTTTATGAAAAACCAACCTCCATTCGTAAACGCAAATTAGCTGCGGCTGTTAAACGTCATCAGAAAAAAGTATCGCGTGAGCGTTCACGTTTAGTTCGTCTTTACTAGATTTAATATATAAGTTAATTGCTCAGTCTGACGCTGCTTTATATTGCCAGGCTGTTTTTATTTTTTAGTTATTATTAAAGATGCTTTAATTTAAGATAGTTGTATGTCTGATCTAAAACAACGTATAAACGACAATGTAAAAGATGCCATGCGCGCTAAAGAAAAAGTGCGCCTTAAAACATTGCGTTTAATTACATCGGCTATCAAGCAAATTGAAGTCGACAAGCGTATCGAGCTGGATGATGATGCGATTGTTGCTGTTCTGGAAAAAATGCTAAAGCAACGCAAAGATTCCATCGAAGCGTTTGAAAAAGCCGACCGTACTGAACTGGTCGATATTGAAAAAGCCGAAGTGCTTATCATAAAAGAATACATGCCTGAGCAAATGCCGGATGCAGAAATCGATGTTTTAATTGATGATGCCATTGCTGCAACCAGTGCCACCACCATGAAAGATATGGGCAAGGTGATGGGCATGCTTAAAGCCAAATTGGCGGGTAAAGCCGATATGGGTGCCGTTAGTGGTAAGATAAAAGCAAAGCTGTCTTAAATAATCCTGATCTCATCAGGATTTAAAAATAATTTAAATCAGTCGCGTCTCAAGGCTAAAACCCATAAAATAACCATTATGGCTGGCCTTATCCCCCAATATTTTATTGACGACATTCTCGCACGTACCGATATTGTTGAGGTGATTGACGCGCGTGTGCCCTTAAAAAAAGCCGGTACTAATCATAAGGCGTGCTGCCCGTTCCATAACGAAAAAACCCCGTCCTTTTCGGTAAGCGAAACTAAGCAGTTTTATCATTGTTTTGGTTGTGGTGAGAGTGGTTCGGCGCTGCGGTTTTTAATGGAATACGAACACCTGAGTTTTCCTGAAGCGGTCGAAGAACTGGCGAGTAATTTAGGTTTGGAAGTACCACATGAAAAAGTGGATGGTGCTGTAAGCAGTGGCCATGGCGTGAAGATAAAGCAGGCCGATTCGCTGTATCAATTAATGCAGCAAGTGGACCAATTTTATCGTAAACAATTGCGCGAACATCCGCAGGCGCAAAAAGCCGTTGCCTATTTAAAGCAGCGTGGTTTAAGTGGCGAGATTGCGGCGGAATATGGCATGGGCTACGCGCCGCCCGGTTACGAGTCGGTTTTAAAAGCACTTTCCAGTGGCGCGACAAATTCAGAGGTTGAAAAAAAATTAGTCGAGATTGGCATGTTGGTTAATAATGATCGTGGTGGCACTTATGACCGGTTTCGTGACCGAGTGATGTTTCCTATTCGTGATCAACGCGGGCGCTGTATTGCGTTTGGTGGCCGAGTGCTAGGGGATGAGTCCCCCAAATATCTAAATTCACCCGAAACCCCGTTGTTTCATAAAGGGCGCGAGTTGTATGGCTTATACGAAATGCGCAAAGCCGTACGCAAAATCGACAAGGTGCTGGTAGTGGAAGGTTATATGGACGTGGTGGCGTTGGCACAATTTGGTGTGCGCTATGCGGTGGCAACGTTAGGCACCGCGACCACGGCTGACCATTTACAGCGTTTATTTCGCTTAAGTCATGATATTTATTTTTGTTTTGACGGCGACCGTGCTGGCCGCGATGCCGCATGGCGGGCTTTAAATAATGCCTTACCTGTAATACGCGAAGGCCTGCAAATTCGCTTTATGTTTTTGCCGCAAGGTGAAGACCCCGATAGTTATATTCGCGCTAATGGTAAAGACGGCTTTGAAGCTGAACTTAAAAAAGCCAAAAGCTTCTCCGAATATTTGTTTGAAAACCTGTGCGCCAACATCGATACGCACAGTATTGATGGCCGTGCGCAGCTGGTGGAGCAGGCTCGGCCGTTGTTGAGTCAGTTATTGCCAGGGGTTTATCGGCAGATGATGCTGCAACAATTGGCACAGTTGACCCGAATGGAAGCGGCAGAAATTGAAGCCAGTCTGCAAAATAAATCGCCCCTGGTGCGTGGCAACCGAACTGCAGTGGCGAGGCCGCCTGAGCAGCAAGCGAGCTCTGAAACGGAGTATAAAAATTCGGTAAATACAGCTAATTCATCTCGAACTGCAGTGAAAATGGGGCTATCTCCCATAAGAATGGCAATTATGCGTTTGCTCTACCTGCCGCGTTTGGCGCAATTAGTGAAAACACCGAATCAATTAGCTGAACTGGATACGCCGGGTATCGACATTTTACAAAAATTGCTTGAATTACTGCATGCTTATCCCCATATCAATTGTGCGGCAATATTAGAGCGTTGGTCAGTGTTTGACGATGCGAACCAAAGTTACCCGCATCTTGTCAAACTCGCACAGTGGCAGCCGGAAGTAACGGATGAGGCGGCTTTAGAAGCCGAGTTTCTCGGTGTGATGGAAGCCCTGTATTTGCAGGCAAAAGAAATGCGATTGGAGCATTTACTGGCAAAATCCAATCATGGAAAATTGACAGAGCAAGAAAAGCAGGAATTACGGCAATTAACCCAGCGATCCAGTTAGTCGGCCAAAAGAATGTAATAAATCCGCAAAAAACCTTAATTTGTTGCTTGAGACAAGCAAATTCTTTAATAAAAAGTCTATAGTTATCTTATGATTTATATAGAAAAATCACAGATCTAGTGTAAACTCCTGATCTTTTATCTCGAAATAATGTGAGCGCAGTGAATGAGTGTAAGTAAAGCACCCGAATTGAAAGAAAGTAAGCAGCAATCTCAGCTTAAGATATTGATAGCAAAGGGAAAAGAGCAAGGTTACTTAACCTATGCCGAGGTCAACGACCACCTGCCAAACGACATTGTCGATCCGGATCAAATTGAAGATATCGTTGCCATGATCAACGATATGGGGATTACTGTGCATGAAGTGGCGCCCGACAGCGATACTTTGCTGGAATCGGGCAATAGTGTCGACGAAGATGCGGCCGAAGAAGCGGCCGCGGCGCTTGCCAATGTTGATAGTGAATTTGGTCGTACAACCGACCCTGTTCGCATGTATATGCGCGAAATGGGTGCAGTGGAATTATTGTCACGCGAAGGTGAAATTAAAATTGCCAAGCGTATCGAAGGTGGCTTGAAACAAATGTTGTGGTCGCTGTCTTGCTACCCCAAAACCATTGAGACACTCATCGATTTTCACAAAAAATTTCTCGCTGAAGAATTTAAACTGACAGATATTTTAACCGACTACATCGATCCAAATGCACCGGACGAAATTATTGTGCCGGGCGCGCACAATACGGACGATGATGACGACGACGAAGTTGTTGATACCGGCCCCGATCCAGAAGAAGCCAAAGCACGTTTTTCAAAAATTGAAAAACTGTTTAATAAAATGATGAAAGCGGCACAAAAGAACGGCTTCTCAGACAAAAAGACCACCAAAATCCGTGAAGAAGCGATCGATCAGATCATGGAATTAAAATTAGTTCCCAAAATGGTAGAACGTCTGGTTCTTCAGATGCGCAAACTTATTAATGAAATCCGCAGTCAGGAAAAAGTCATTATGACTATCTGTGTGGGTAAAGCACATATGCCACGCAAGCAATTTATTACTTCGTTCCCAGATAACGAAGCCGATTTAAACTGGTTGCAGGCGCACATTGATGCAGGCGAAAAATACTCGGTTGTTTTAGATGAACATAGAAATGAAATTTTAAAAGCGCAAACAAAACTGGCCGCCTTAGAAGACAGTAGCTTTATGCGTATTTCAGAAATAAAAGATATCAACCGCAAAATGTCGATTGGTGAAGCTAAAGCACGCCGCGCCAAGAAAGAAATGGTTGAGGCTAATTTAAGACTCGTTATTTCTATTGCAAAAAAATACACCAACCGCGGTTTGCAATTTCTGGATTTAATTCAGGAAGGCAACATCGGTTTAATGAAAGCGGTAGATAAATTCGAATATCGTCGAGGTTACAAGTTCTCGACTTATGCAACCTGGTGGATACGTCAGGCCATTACCCGGTCGATTGCAGATCAGGCACGTACCATTCGTATTCCGGTACATATGATTGAAACGATAAATAAACTCAACCGTATCTCACGCCAAATGCTACAGGACTTAGGTCGTGAAGCAACGCCGGAAGAACTGGCAGAGAAAATGGAACTGCCTGAAGATAAAATTCGTAAAGTGCTTAAAATTGCCAAAGAGCCTATTTCAACTGAAACCCCGATTGGTGACGATGAAGATTCGCACTTAGGTGATTTTATCGAAGACGGCAATGTTACATCACCACTGGATTCGGCAACTGGCTCCGGTTTAGGCGAAGCAACGCAAGACATTCTCGAAGGCTTAACTGCACGCGAAGCCAAAGTACTGCGTATGCGCTTTGGTATTGATATGAACACCGACCATACTTTAGAAGAAGTGGGTAAACAGTTTGATGTAACACGGGAACGTATTCGTCAGATTGAAGCAAAGGCGCTGCGCAAATTGCGTCATCCAAGTCGTTCGGATCAATTGCGGAGTTTCCTTGATTCTGAGTAAGCCAGCAAAGTAAGCAAGTGTTAAAAAAGCACAACGTTCGTTGCGCTTTTTTTATGCCCGCTTATCTTACATTAAGCCTGAATTCTTGATAAAATCGCTTTTCCCTTTTTCAGGGCCTATAGCTCAGTTGGTTAGAGCAGGGGACTCATCAAAATGGTGCGCTTAGGGTGAAAGCCTTAAGATGAACGGGATGAATTCAGGGAAACCTTAACAGCAACTAATAATAGTTGGCTGATGGCAATCCTGAGCCAAGCCGGAGGTAAACCTTCGGAAGGTGCAGAGACTACCTGAGAACTGGTATAAAAAACCAAATTGTTCTTAATAACAGGTGTAAGCGTCCCGCGCCCTAACAAGCCAAATACATTTTGGCGTTGAGGGTGGTGATATAGTCCACGCGTGATAGAAATATCAGGATAACGTGAATCCCTTGGTCCTTGGTTCGAGTCCAAGTAGGCCCACCAAATTACAGTTTTGCGCACAGGATGTGTGCGAAACGATAAATTGTCCGTTTAGGACAATCTATGGTTATTTGTGCGCATAGATTGTCAGACATGAGAATTTGGCATCGACTGAAATTTATACGCAAGTTTCTATTAAAAATTGAAGCAGGTTCATGCAGCGACGCATTCTGCATAATTAACTTGATTCTTCTTCTGTTTCTTTTAGACTTTTTAAATATTCTACAAGTTTGTGAATATGTGTTGTAGGATTATCAGTGTGATCTGTTTGAGCTTGACTTAATGCTCTCTTGCTATGGGCAATGGCTTGGTCTGTATTGTCGGCAATTTTACTATAAATGTCTCTGCAACCTTTTTCATAGTCGGGTATATATTTTTTTAAGTCATCGATCAAATTGGCACACGAACTTTTGGTGCCATTTCTTATATATGGCTTATTCGTATAAATAAAGTGTAACAACAGCCAGAATTCAAAGCATGGTACTGAATGAGCTGCATGAAAAGTCTCTTTTGGCTTGAGGTTGGTTATTTCTAGTAATGCAGCGTCATAAGATTCATGTGTATCTTTATCGAAGACGCAATAGACTTTATCGAATCCATCTCCAGTCTTTTTCTCTTCTAAACATCTTTTTTTTGCATACTTTACAACGCTGATTGGGCTGGAGCCACAGTTTCCGTCTATTTCAACATTTGCATTATTAAGTTCCAGGCAATCTTTTAACTCTTTAAAATAATTAGGCTCAGTTTTTTCACCTTCACAAACAATTAGAACTCGTTCATATGATGCTCTTTTTTCTTTTTTACGAGCAAGATCTCTTGCAGTCTTTACTCTTATCTTATGAAAAAGATCATCGCTTCCCACTTTAGCAGCTCATAACGTTCTTAATGGATTTTAAATAAGGGAGTGCGCCATATCTACCAGACAAGTAGCCTTTCTCCAAATTTTCAAAACCTTTTCTTGGGCTGAAATCCGTGAGTGGGTAAAGTCTGGACGATTGTTCTTTATCTTTTTTACAGAACCAGATTTGATCACGACGAAAAACATCCTGATTCAGGATAGATGTATCATGAGTAGAAAAAATTAATTGTGCATTTTTTGGGTTGGTCTCATTATTATGAAAGAGCTCAATAAGAAACTTCACCATTAAAGGATGTAAGTTATCATGTAGTTCATCAATAACTAATGTATAACCATTCTCAAGTGTATCTAACCACGGACCAGAAAGTGCGAAAATTTTCTGCGTACCATCAGATTCATCATCTAAATCAAAAAGAACCTTTTGCCCATCTTTAGTGGTATGAGATGTTTTAACATTGATGATAGGTTCATCCTTGTATTCTTTTTCAAGATGGCTTTTAATTTCATCAGGAACATCATCAGGCAAATTATTAATGTTGAATTTCGTGTGTTCTAATTTAATATCATCAATGTTAATATCAGCTGCTTTTAGGAAGTCCATCACTTTACTTTTCGTATTCTCTTTTTCACATAAGTTAATAGAAAATCGAGGATGCCATAAACCAATACCCGCAACATGCAAGGTTTTATTAATCCAGTCAAAAACAGGTTTTAACTGTTTGTTGTTTAACTGAATGGCAGTAGATAAAAATAATGCATTTGAGCGAGTGGCTTCTTGCCACATTTGCTTTTTACCTGTTAGTTTACCCATTGCCCCCCATTTATAGGACTGAGTGCTTTCATCATAAGTACGTTCAATCCATCGTTGTGGCCTACCTTCAGGATAAGCATATAGCCATTCTTCAAGGAATCGCTCAGCTGTAGTGCTAAAGCCGTATTGGTAGCGAGTGCCTTCACTAACGAAAGTAATCTCAAACTCACTTGGTTGTGAACTGTATGATTCATCTAGTAAAAATGGAGTAACTGAAAGTTGCTCATCAGCTTGGCTTTCACGAGCAGAATTTCTGACAAACCTTTGCATCACTTGAATTGCCTTAATCAAGTTGGATTTACCTGCTGCGTTTGCACCATACATAGCACTGCTTCGTAATAAAGCAGGTGTAGCTAAGGCTTTTGGTTCAAAAGTATTTGTATCTTCTAAACCCACATATTTTGCTTTGACAAGGCTAAGTGAAGCTTGTTCTCTGAAAGATAAGAAATTAGCGACGCTAAATTCGATTAGCATTTTAAATGTCCTTTTTACCTAAATTAGATCTAGTTATTTGAGTTATTATGATTAAAATAGCATATAAATTGATTTTTAGCTCTATTTTGTTTAATTTTGTGTTGACACAGCGCTCAAAAATGTAATATCTCGGACAAACATATGATATATGTGGCTCTCTCATAAAATATTCTAATATTTTATGTGAAAGTTGAGAGTAATGGATTTTAATTTTCTTATCGAAAAGCCATCAACGAGCCATAATAGTTTTGGCCATTTTCGCTGAAAGTTGTACGGTGGTCTGCATTCTGCTCCTCTGTTTTTTATATGGACACAGGCCACGGACACTAAAGTTTGTGTCTAATCTGATTTTTTAGAGAAAAATAATGGAGTTATTGATCATAATCAGTAGTCAGGGCTAATGGTGATTAAATTTTAGTACAGATTAAGTCTAAACTTCCCATCCGCTTGCGGCGGGCACAAAACCCGTTGGTGTTTTCAGAGGGGGTATACCCCGTTGATAATATATAATTGATTTTAAATCTTTAGCTTCGTACTACCAACCAAAAATAACACCCTCAAGCAGCAAGTTATGTCCTTTGTATTCGGCATTGCTTGCTTTAACAAAAGAACGTGCCTTGCCGCCAAAACGTTTTAGTAGTCCCTTGCTTGCATCAACGCCTTTGCCTACTGTTAAGGAGTGGACAATGGCTTTTTTGTCTGCGGGGGAAATACGTTTGCCGGCAGTGATAACTTGGTTAGGTAAGGGTTTACTTTTGTAAATAATTTCTAGATTTTGCTTAACTTCAGGTTTAAGTTTTTTGTTATAAAATTTATCCCGAAAAACATAGGCATGGCATTTATTTTTCGCAAGTGCTTTTGCAACGCCTTTCATGCCGCCTCTTATGCCGATAATAACGGGTTGACGTACCGGATTAGGGTAGCCTGCCAGAATTGAAAGGGTCGACAGATTTGGCATTGAAACACCACAGATACGTTTGCCAATTAAGTCGCGTAGGTTGCGTATCTTTGTTCCGGATTTGGGTTTAACGAGTATAAAGCCGAGTTTACCGGGAAGCTTAACTAGCATATCGTGGCCAAGGTGTGCCATTCTCCAAGAAGCAAAGTGGGGACCGTCAAAAACAATATCGTATTTGCCGTCACGCATGTCGCGTTGATAGGTTAGCCAGTTGCTGGGGTGTTTATAAACAACCTTTTTGTTAATTAACTTGCTAAGATGTTTTGCGATAGGGGCGTATATCTTGACGCCAGCGGCATGTTTTTCGCGAGGTGGGGCAGTGAATATAATATTGGCCGCATTGGCGATACTTGTAAGTGGGTTTAAAAGTATCAATACCCCAATGACTGCTGCGGGTAAAAGCTTAGCCATGCAAAACTCCTGATTAATGGTATGTATTTTTTTGATTTTATCTGGTTACAGTACTATTTTTCACCAGAATTTGAAAATCTTTTCTTGCTGCCGCTATAGTTTATAGGTCGATTGCGTAAAAAGTGACCGATCATGCCGATAAAGGTGCATTTTGCAATAAAAAGCAATATTGGTTAAAAAATGTACCTTCTTAAAAATACGTTTGCCAGTTAGACTCAATGTAAAAGTGTAGGTTAAAAAATATCCAATGTCCTTACCCGTACTAAATATCCCCTCTCAAGATGTGAGTCAGCGGCCTAAACCGTATTTACGTCCTAAAATATTGCAGCAATGGGTGGACGAACTGCCAACAGCGGATACCAATGCTTCAGCCCATATGCTGTTAGAGAAGCTACATGTTATTAATGCCTCTCGCTATCCAGTGCAGGAGCGGATGGCGCTAATGGTGGTGCTGTACCCCATTGTGCAACAGGTAGTGCTTGCTTTGGGGCAAAAATACCATACGGCCGAAATACCGCTGGGTCGCAAAGAACGCTTTTTTTCTGATACCTGCCGCAAGCTGTTATTTGATATGGCAGCGGGTTATAAAATTATTGTCAGTGAATTGGTGATAAAGAAAAAACACAAGCTGGTGGAAAATGTGTTGTTACATGAAGCCACTTATTTTGCGATGGTATTTTTGTCATGGAACTTGGTGGAGTCGTATTCTGTTTACGACCCTGTTGATGAAGGTGTGTGGCACGATTTACATCAGTTATATCGCTATGCAGAAGTAAACACCTTTAATGAAATTCCATTAGATGATCCTTTGCCGAGCATGGCGCTGCCCATTGCAGTAACCATTGATTATGCCTATAAACGAACTTTGCTGTTAGCGATAGCCGAGCCTTATCACTTAATGCAGGGCGAAGCTTGGGAGATTTTTCGCCTAGTCAGTTTCTGGACAAAAGACTGTGACTTGCTGCCGAATGTTCAGCTCGCGGTAGAAGGCGAATATGCGGTGGACATGTCAGCCGATCTGGCTCCCCGTTTTATTACCCATGATCTTTATACGCAGGAAATTAGCGGTCGGGTTATCGACATTGATAAAATTAAAGCAAAACTTGAGTTGTTGATTCAGAATATTTTACGCGGTAATTTTGAGGATGATTTATTGCAGGATGCCGGTGTGCTGGAACGCAAGCAACGCGATGCACTACTGCGATTATCGGATACTTGGCAAGGCAATACCGAACGTTCTGAGCCGAGAAAACCCTCTGCTGACGATGTGCGTATTACTACGGGGCTGAATTCATGCCACCATTTTATTTCAATGCGGGCAAAGTTTACGCCGGAAATGGATGAGCTAAAGATACACACCAATAAAAAAGCACCAGCATTAACGGAAGAAGAAGGTAAAAGTTTTTTTGCAACACGCTATCAAGAAGCGTTAAAGAAAGACAAACGTCATATCCATACTAACTATAGCCAAGAAGACTGGCAGCAAAGTAATTTAAGCCAAATGGGTATTGCTTTGCGTTGTTTTGATGGCCATCATGATATCTCTGTAAAAGTAGGTGAAATTGTTTCTTACCGGTTTGATGGCAAGTTAAAAGGCCGGTGGCAAACCGGTGTGGTGCGTTGGATAAAATCTGATTCACGTAAAGTTTTGGATATTGGCATTATGGATATTGCCAAATCAGCTGTACCAGTTGCGGTTAAAGCCATGAGTGGCATAGGCAAAGGTACCGATTATTTTCGATCTTTGCTTATCCCCTTCCAAGTCTCGCTAAAACAAACTCGCAGTATTATTTTACCGGCGAATATTTATGACATTAATACGGTGCTGGTTGTTAATTTAGGTAAGCGTATGTTCCACATTCGGTTAACACGATTATTGTTATTTACGACTGCGATTAATCAGTATGAATTTGATATTTTGGAAGCGCCCAAGCAGCATGCGCAGGTGCATTAGTTAATTAACCGCGGCTTTGTATAAGCAATCTTGCTCAGTTAACAGCATAAAGAATTAAAAATGAAGCTTATACAAGCCTGTGGTTAAATCTTATTTATTAAATTCACGAATGACATCAATTTGGGTTGCATACCAGAAAGGTGCCTCTTCAATTTCGCCGACACCTTTTTGCAAGGCTATTCTGGCCTGATTATTCAATTTTTTATTGTTTAACTGCAAACTGACTCGAATTAAAGTTGCCGAGGGTGATGGCAGCGGACTGTCTTCTAGCACCGCTTTACCAATGGTGTATTTTATCAGTGGGTTTTCGGCAAGATACCAGCCATCTTCTTTATAAAAGCGTTGCCAGGCCTGCTTTGTAAGTTCCAATGCAAAATTTTTCGCAGCTGTATTATTATTTAATCGCGTATACTCAAGTACGCCTTTCGCCACTAGCGCATAGTCTTCAAGCCCAGCAACACCAATGGCGACGGTTGTATTGCCTTTTTGTTTTATAGAACGATACAGTGTATTGCTCCCCCACAGTTGAGTGTTAATAAACTGATAAAGCTGTTTGGCTGTTTTGGTGAAACTGCTATTACCTGTTTGTTTAGCACCCGTAGAAAAAGCCTGTAAGGCGAGCCCCAACCATGCTGCAACCGGCTTTTCGTCAACTGGGCAAGTCTTTATATTACGTATTTTTTTTAGCTTTGTTTTTGCGGAATGAACTAAAGCAATAACACGCTTAACCCTCATATTGTATTGCTTAGCAATGTCGTTAACTTGTTTAATCTGTATAATATGGTAGCCACTTTCTAAAGCGTCATTGCTAACCAGCTTCCAGTGTTCTTTTGCTACTTTATATTGCTCTGTGGTTAAGTATTTTTTTAGGTCTCCTTGTTGCCAGACATAGCAGCCACCTTCAATTCCTTTCTTATCAACAGAGGAAAGGCTTGCTGCAAGTATGCCAATGCTGGATGCCATATCCGTTTGCAAGAACTCAAGTGTTTCAATTGCAATGGTTTGGTAATCGGCACGATTAAACATTTTTGCAGCTTCAAAATAAAGGCTGGCCAGTTGTGCGTTGTCGTAGAGCATTTTTTCAAAGTGGGGTATCTGCCAGTTTGGGTCGACAGTGTAACGAAAGAAGCCGCCATTGATTTGGTCATGCAAGCCTTGTCGAGCCATGCTGTCCAGAGTGGTGATTAAAAATTCCTGCCACTTTTCTTTTTTATAAGATTTAATATTTGTTGTTTGCGTAATGTGTAGCAAGGCAAGTAACTGTGGTACTGAAGGGAATTTATTTTGCTGGCCAAAACCACCTTGCATTTCATCGATGAGTTCTTCCGCTTGGGACAATAATTGTTGGCTTAAAAATTTTGTGCTGTTGGTTTTTAGTTTTTTCTGTAAGTTGCTTTGTTGTTCACCTAGGAGCTGTTCGGTTACCTGTTTAGCAACATCTTTAAGATAGTCATCTTTGTCTGACCACTGTGCTTTTAGGCTATTTAATATTTGTAGGAAATTTTTAGCCGGTACATAAGTCATTCCCACCAAAGGATAACCTTCGGGTGTAACAAAGACATTAAGTGGCCATCCAGCTTGGCCTTGTGTTTTTTCTACAAAATCAATTAAGCGTGCGTCCAGTGCCGGGTTAAGTTCGCGGTCAACTTTTACAGGAATAAAATAACGGTTAAGTAGCTCGGCGATTTTTTTATTCTTATAGCTTTCTCGTTGCATCACATGGCACCAATGGCAAGAAAAATAGCCGCTGGAGATATAGATTAGTTTATTTTCTTTAAGTGCACGTTTAATGACAGATTCATTCCAGTCCTGCCATTGCACTGGATCGGTTGCGTGTAGGGCTAGATAAGGTGAGGCGTGATTTTTTAGTTGGTTTGCTATTGGTTTTGCGGCGGTTGCTTGAGATAAGAGTAATCCAGCCAGAAAAAGTAAAATGGCTAAAGGGTGGTTGTTTTGTTTCTTCATTATCATGATGGCATCAACACGTTATTTGAATTATTGGACAGGTAAAAAACGTATCTGTTCGAGTATAACGTGAAAAACGGGGCTTTATTCCTACTTTATGGACAAAACAGTTAAGTGTTGGTGCTAATTTTTGTTGTCATTGCCAGTGGTGTTAAGATCATCTTCTTCTGCGATGGCTTTTTCAAATTCGTTATCCATTTCTGCTTCGGATAATTCTTTTTCTTCAAGTTCCTGTTCACGTTGTTTGCGCATTTTAAGAATCATGCGGGAAAACAAAATGCCAACTTCAAATAATAACCACATAGGAATGGCAAGCATCACTTGTGAAACAATGTCAGGCGGGGTAAGTAACATACCAATAACGAAGGCGCCGACAATAATATAGGCACGTTTTTCAGTCAGCTTGTCAGGGGTTGTCCAGCCGATAATCACCAGAATAATAGTGGCGATAGGCACCTCAAAAGCAATACCAAAAGCAAAGAATAGTTTAAGTACCAGATCCAGATAATCTGTAATGTCCGGTAACACGGTGACCCCAGCGGGTGCCATGCTGGTTAAAAATGCAAATATGATTGGGAAAACCACATAGTAAGCAAAGGCCATGCCGGCATAAAATAGCATGATGCTGGAAAATAGCAGTGGGTAGGCAAGGCGCTTCTCATGTTTATAAAGACCCGGTGCAATAAATCCCCATGCCTGATAAAGCAAAAAGGGCATCCCAATAAAAATAGACGTAACAAGTGCCAGTTTAAATGGCGTTAAGAAGGGGGCGGTTGTTTTTGTTGCCACCATGGTACTGCCTTCGGGTAAGGCTTCCATAATGGGCGCTGCAATAAATTGGTAAATGTCATTGGCAAAAAAGAACAGGCCAGAGAATATAACCAGTACAAACAATACGCTGCGCAGCAGGCGGTCTCGCAATTCGACAAGGTGCGATAAGAATGGGATTTCAGTTTCTGTCTTTTTTGGTGGATCAGTTTTTTTCATGTGTTACTTTTGTCAGCCACATCATCAGTTTGAGAGTCCGTTTTTGATTTGCCACTATTGTGGGGCTTAGCCGTGGGTATGGTTTCCGCTGTTTTTGCCTGTGTGGGAATATCGTCATCAATCGCGCTGACTAAATAGCCAGGATCGTCTTCTTCTTCGAGAGTGAATTGATCGGTGTTCATGATTTGTTTCAGTTCATCTAAACCGGCATCACGCCCAATGGCCTGTTTGAGTTCCTCTGCGCGCATTTCTTTTTGCACATCCTGCTTTACATTGGCAATAAAATAGCGTGCTTTACCGACCCATTTACCGGCACTGCGTGCAATGCCGGGTAATTTGTCTGGGCCGATCACGACTAAGGCAACAATCATGATGACGCCTAATTCCCAAAAGCCAATATCAAACATAGTGAATTAAATTTTAATTGTGACAGTGAGGTTGCTTAGACTTTGTCTGATTCTTTAGACTTATCAACTTTCGAGGCCGTTACTTCGCCTTCAATAACGTCGCTTTCTTTCTTCTCGATATTTCCTTTTTCTTCATCTTTCATTGATGAACGAAAACCTTTGACTGCGGCACCAAGGTCAGTACCGACATTTTTCAGACGTTTTGCGCCAAAAAGAACCAACACAATCAGTAAAATAATAATTAATTCTGTAACACCAAAACCCATGTTCTTACTCCATCTTTAATTTAGTGGACTATTATATAGTATAGGGACTAGTCTTTACTACGATTTGCTTTCTCTTCTATACCTGAGAGTCCAAAGCGACGGGCGAGTTCATTTAATACATCATCTGGGCTAAGCCCTTGATTTGCAAGTAAAACCATACAGTGAAACCAGAGATCGGCGGTTTCGTAGATGATTTTGTCCGGATCGCCATCTTTGGCCGCCATCACTGTTTCGGTCGCCTCTTCACCTATTTTTTTTAAAATACCGTCCAGCCCCTTATCGTACAGTTTGGCAACATAAGAACTGTCAGGATCGGCGTTTTTGCGCTCTTCGAGCACGTGCGCGAGTTGTTGTAATATATTTTCCATGGGCGTTAGTTTAAACCACTGCGGGACAAGAAGGCACGGGGTTTTATTTATTTGGCTTTATTTTTTATAAATGCTGTTAGGATCTTTGATAACGGGCTCTATTGCTACCCATTGACCTTCTTTTAATTTTTTATAGAAGCAATGGTGCCGCCCGGTATGACAGGCAATGCTTCCGAGTTGCTCAACTTCTAATAAAATAACGTCATTATCACAATCGAGTCGAATTGATTTTAGAGTTTGTACATGCCCAGATTCCTCGCCTTTGCGCCAGAGTTTATTGCGCGAGCGAGACCAGTATATTGCCCGATTTTCCTGAACGGTCAGTTCGAGTGCTTCGCGGTTCATCCAGGCCATCATTAGAATTTGACCGCTACCGGTTTCTTGCGCAATGGCGGGAACCAGTCCGTCTTTGTCCCATTTTATGTCATTAAGCCAATTATTTGTCATCATAGGTTTTCGCAATGAATTTCTTATAATGTTATACCCGCGGAGGCGCACTACTGTCCGGAATAAACCTTATACCCGTCATACCCGCCTCCGCGGGTATGACGTTCTAAATCTATTATAACCTAACTTCAATACCCGCATCGGCCATATGTTGCTTGGCTTCACCCACGGTGAATTCACCAAAATGAAAAATGCTGGCAGCGAGAACCGCATCGGCTTTGCCTTGTTTTATTCCGGCAACGAGGTGATCTAAATTGCCGACACCCCCCGATGCTATCACGGGTACTGATACGGCATTGCTGATTGCGCGGGTGAGTTCTAAATCGAAACCGATTTTAGTGCCGTCTCTGTCCATGCTGGTGAGTAAAATTTCACCTGCACCGTAGTTGACCATTTTAATTGCCCACTCAATGGCATCAATGCCGGTTTCTTTGCGGCCGCCGTGGGTAAAAATTTCCCACTTCTTTGGTTCACCTTCTTCACTGACACACTTTGCATCAATCGCCACGACAATGCATTGTGAGCCAAACTTTTCAGCCGCCTCTTTTACAAATTCAGGGTTAAAAACGGCGGCAGAGTTAATGCCTATTTTGTCTGCACCGGCGTTTAGCATACGGCGAATGTCTTCAACGGTGCGAATGCCGCCACCGACGGTGAGTGGAATAAAAACTTGGCCTGCAACTTGTTCAACCACATGCACCATGGTGTCGCGGTTGTCTGAGGTGGCGGTGATATCTAAAAAGGTGATTTCATCCGCGCCTTCTAAATCATAACGGCGGGCGACTTCGACTGGGTCACCGGCATCGCGGATATCGACAAACTGCACGCCTTTGACAACGCGGCCGTCTTTAACGTCCAGACAGGGAATGATACGTTTTGCTAATGACATAATGTTTTTATATGTTAACCCGTCAACTCATCCGACAACTTCTGTGCCTCGGCAAAATCGAGCGTACCTTCGTAAATCGCACGGCCGGTAATGGCGCCACTGATACCTTCATCTTGAACGGCGCACAGTGATTTGATGTCTTCAATATTGGTGATACCGCCGGAGGCTATAATAGGAATGTTAACCGCTTGTGCCAGTTTGACGGTGGACTCGACATTGACGCCGGTCATCATGCCGTCGCGGCCAATATCGGTATAAACAATGGCCGCCACGCCATCGGTTTCAAAATGTTTGGCCATGTCGATAACATCGTGTTTGGATAGTTTGGACCAACCATCAATGGCCACTTTGCCATCTTTTGCATCGAGGCCGACAATGACGTGGCCGGGGAATTCGATACAGATGTCATTAATAAAATGGGGTTGGCTTACCGCTTTAGTGCCGATAATTACATATTGTACGCCGGCATTTAAATAGGTTTGAATGGTGTCTTCGTCACGAATACCGCCACCAATTTGAATCGGTAAATCCGGAAAGGCTTCGGCAATTTTATGTACCACACCGGCATTAACTGGCTTGCCAGCAAATGCACCGTTCAGGTCTACAATGTGCAGTCGGCGTGCGCCTTGTTCGACCCACTGGCCTGCAATGGCAACAGGGTCGTCAGAGAATACTGTTTCATCTTCCATACGGCCTTGGCGTAGGCGTACACACTTTCCGTCTTTTAAATCAATGGCTGGGATAATTAACATGATGGTTTCTTTCTTATGATGGGTTCTTTATTTTTTGATGGTTGATTTTAAGTTAAAAGGTTTAGAGTTTTCCATTCCAGTTCAGGAAATTAGCATACAGTTGCAAACCGGCATGCTGGGATTTCTCTGGGTGAAATTGCGTTGCAAAAATATTGTCTTTGGCGATACTGGCGCAAAATTCAAATCCATACTCACTGGTTGCCGCAATAAATTGCGTATCATTTGGTTGAGTATAATAGCTATGCACAAAATAGAAACGTGCACAGTCCGAAATATTATGCCACATTGGGTGGTCGATGCGTTGTTGCACCTGATTCCAGCCCATGTGGGGAATTTTTAAGTCGCTAAAGCTGTTTTTTTTGCTGGACAGAGCTTTGAATTTGGAGGCAAAGCTGTGTACGTGGCCATCGAAAATCCCAAGGCATTCGGTGCCGTCATTTTCATCGCTGTTTTCAAGCAAGGCTTGCATGCCCACGCAAACGCCTAAAAAAGGCGTATCGGCAGCAATCACCTCGCGAACTATTTTATCCACGCCGAGCCGGTTAATTTCACCCATGCAGTCGCGCATTGCCCCCACGCCAGGCAGTACAACGTGGTCGGCGGCCAAAATGGCATCGTGGTCGTGGGTTACAACCACATGAGTATTTGTTTGTGTGGACTCACTAGCGTGTTCAAGGGCTTTGGCAACGGAATGCAGGTTCCCCATTCCATAATCAATAACGGCAACGCAACTCATCGGATTTTATTTCTTTTCATAGAGAGGGGTATTCTAACCAAGTTCGGCATTGCGAGCGATAGCGAAGCATGAGTGTACAGCTTAACGTAAAAAGATTGCTTCGCTATCGCTCACAATGACAGATTATATTTCTACAAACTACCTTTAGTCGACGGCATTATACCGGACATGCGTGGGTCATCTTCCAATGCCATACGCATGGCGCGGCCAAAGGCTTTAAAAATAGTTTCAGCAATGTGGTGGGCATTGTCGCCTTTTAAGCAGTCAATATGCAGCGTGACATTGGCGTGGTTAATAAAGCCCTGAAAAAATTCGTGGATTAAGTCCACATCAAACGCACCGATCATCCCACGAGGGTAATCGGCACTGTATTCCAGACCAGGTCGCCCCGAAAAGTCGATCACCACGCGTGACAAAGCCTCATCCAATGGTACATAAGCGTGCCCATAACGACGAATGCCTTTTTTATCGCCCAGCGCAGCGCTCATCGCCTGCCCTAAGCTAATGCCAATATCCTCAACGGTGTGGTGTGCATCAATGTGCAAGTCACCCTTGGCCTGAATATCGAGGTCGAACAAGCCGTGGCGCGCGACTTGATCCAGCATGTGCTCCAAAAAAGGCACGCCGGTGCTAAATTTGGCCTTACCGCTACCGTCTAAATCGAGCTTAACGGTGATTTGGGTTTCTAATGTATTGCGTTCAATATTGGCTGTGCGAGCACCTGATTTACTCACGGGCATGATATTTTCCTATTAATGAAATACTTAAGTAGGGTGTAAGCATACCGCATTTAAATCCATTTTTCCCTTTTTTAAGCGTTTAGCCTCCTGATATGGGTATGCGATTTTTATGGTTGCCTGACAACTGAATCTGGTTTTATTCAGCGAGGGATTACAACACCTTTGCTTGATACAGTGATTGCCCGTTTTGCGTTTACCAGGCGGCCATCTACAAATTTTTTTTTCAAACGTATCCAGTTTATTCCCGCGTTCATGGGTGTCATGCTTGTTAGAATGTCTGGGAAACGGGTGTCTCCATCACATTCCTTGCTGGGGAAAAGAATGGGGCGAGGTGTTCGGTTACGTAGGCCGCTAAGTCCTTTAGGTAAATGTTCATCCCATATGCGGTAACTTTCATCAACGCTCACCTCGCCACAGATTTCACGCATTTTAGCCTGCGGGATAGCCTTGAATGCGCTACAGAAACCAATCAAATTTGAGACTAGATCTTCGGGGCTAAAACTGCTTGCGTCCGAAACAATAAAAAAAGGAAAGGAGCCTTGCAATCTTTCAAGCTGGAATGATGCATTCATGAAAATACCCAGTGCAGCAGCCATCCGTTCTTTTTTAGAAAGATTTTTTTTGACGATCCAATGTCGCCGAGTCGATACGCGTATTGGCCCAGCACCCATTGCTTGACCGTAGACGAGTATGTAAGCAGGCACACCCTATAATGCCACATCCATTTTTGCCAGAAGGGATAAAGTTGTTCGTTCGTTATCGATTTGGCGTTTCAATTGCAACGCACTTCTTGGCAGCGCGTGTCCCCGGTCGACCTAGCCGCAGCGGCATGTATAACTGAGGCGACGCCACCCCTTGCTGTTTGGCTTAATATCACTTCGGTCACTCATTACTGTTATATCCTTATTTTAGTTTATAGAGTACTCGGGGCAGTCACCTTCCCATTAAATGTCTTACTTCCGTTCTGACAAAACAAGAGACATTCGCACACTTAAGAAAAAGAAGGATCTCAAATGTTCCAGTTGTTCCTTTTTTGTAAATAACTGAGTGAAGAATAGCCGGTACCAAAATCATCAATAGAAATATGCACGCTTAAGGTTTTTAGTTTATGTAATGTATTGATTGATTTATTAATGCTGTTCATTGCTGTTCATTGCTGTTCATTCGGTTATTTCTAGATCCAGCTGATTCGGATTAATGCCGGATAGATCTAAAGCATCTTTTACCGCTAAAAAGAGATTGGAATGTACAAATTGCCGTGGTGATAAGTTAACACTCACACTTATTTTGCCTAAGCCTTCGCGTTCCCATTCCTTTGCTTGTTCGCAAGTGCTTACCAGCACCCACTCGCCAATAGACACAATCAAGCCCGTATCTTCGGCAATGCCGATAAAATCAGCGGGTGAGACTATTCCTTGTTTGGGGTGGTGCCAACGCAATAATGCTTCAACACTTACTATCTTTCTCTTTGAGTCAATCGCATTGAGCGGTTGATAATATATTTCCAGTTCGTTGCTGCACAATGCTTCATGTAAGTCATGTTCAAGTGTTAATCGTTGTTTGGAGTTAATATTCATTCCAGTATTGAAATAGACAAATTGGTTGCCACCACTTTGTTTTGCATGGTACATCGCGATGTCAGCCGAGGTGAGTAAACCATGGACATTTTGTTCATCGATTGGGTAAACGGTAATGCCGATGCTGACCGTGGTAAATACTTTGTGTCCATCAATGTAATGGGGTGATTCAACTGAATCCAGTATATTTTGTGCAATACGATCGACGGTGGATATATGTTCAACGTTTTCAAGTGCAATCGCAAATTCGTTGCCACTTACTCGGCAAACAGTGTCACTGCTGCGTACATTTTCTTTAATGCGGTTAGCGATTGATATTAATAGGGAGTCACCAACAACATGACCCAAGGTATCATTTATGGGTTTAAATCTGTCGCAATCGATAAACAGTACGGCCATCAGAACTTCGTTACGTTCAGTCTGTTTTATTGCATGCTGTACTTGGTCATTAAATAGTCGTCGATTGGGTAATTCTGTTAGGTGATCATAAAATGCCTGAAATTCGATATCCCGCTGGTAACGTTCCTGCTCTTTCTCGTTTTTTGAAAGTAGTCTTAAAATAAAAAATACAATGCCAATACAAATTAAAATAACAACAAGCGTGACAGCCCACATGGACGCCTACAATTTTCTTGTAATTATTACTGTTTTCCTTGGTTGCAGTTTTTGTTTCTATTTGTTGAATGTCTTGTAATTGAAGTAATATCTTGAGCACGGTTTCTTGCATGGGTTCGGCTATTGTAATAAGCAACTGCTGTGCTTGTTTTAATTCGCCAAAATTTACGAGGTCAGCAATTTTATTGTGAATGGGTGCAACTTGCATGGACAGAGCGGCCTGCTGGTTCAGTATTTGCGCTTAAATCCAGCTTACTAAACTCAGTCCATAGTGATAAAAATTGACCTCCATAATAGATCATTTTATACATCGATTTTTCAAATTCATTTTCCCCGTCTGTTATTAGCATCCGCTGTAAACTAAGCGTTCTTTCACGGGCTGTTTGGTGCATTTTGGTCACCAGCTGAATTTTTAGATTATTCGAATTAATAATCTGATCGAGGCGCGACTTGCTCTTACTTAAATTGTTTACGCCAATAATAATAAGCAGACTCACCAGTAACAGGATCGAGCCAAATCCCAATAGAATAATAATTTTTGATCTGGACATTAACGTGGTTTACCTGCGGCAAAAGTGCTTGGCACTTAAATACGACGTACCCATATATAACGACAAATCAAACGATAATCTTGAGGGGTTTAAAGGGGTCGGAGCCTGAGGTATCCCCACGAATTTAAGAGAAAAACCGGTCAAAAACAATAAGTTAGCATTTTAATACAATAAAAAGGGAACCTACACGATGTTTTCCGATCAGATCTAGATGCGAATCAAGGTCAAATCAGGAGACAACACCATGCAGGCAAAACAAGTGTTACATAAAATAATGACAAACACATGCCCTAATATGC
>UOFT01000031.1_pt1 | contig 27259 bp, 24 predicted proteins | sample 1990121 | NCBI WGS metagenome assembly UOFT01 (sample SAMEA4728526, study PRJEB27164) | hydrothermal vent metagenome | biome: marine basaltic hydrothermal vent biome; feature: marine hydrothermal vent; material: mineral | place: Pacific Ocean | collected 2011-06-14/2011-07-23 | depth 1741 m
ATGTTGGACGGAAAAAAGAAAGGGAAGAATCAGGTTGTTTTTGCGGAGGCCTGAGTGTGCGAACTTACTTCTTAAAATAACCACTGCTTCACATAAAAAAAACAGATTGCCGCGCTATCGCTCGCAACGACCTATCTTGTCGTTGCGAGCGATAGCGCGGCAATCATGTCGAGTAGAAAAAATAAACTAATATTCTAAAGATAAGAACAAACCATGTATTCTTCTATACAAAGCTTTAGCGTTTTATATACGTTTAAGCCGCATAAAACCGCTTGTAGCAGGTCTTAACCGGTATATCCTTAATGGATGAGGGAATGGAATTTTTAAGGCTTTCAGCGGGGCAGCTGATAACCACAACGACTTCGTTAGTATCAGGGCGAGGGATTATCATATCTACGCCGTCTATTTCTAACCATTTACCTGCAACGTCCATCGCATAGGATAACTTTGTCATTGGGGTTCCTTTTTGTGTTTTATGCAATTCTAGTCGAAAGTAGATTAAAATCATGTGCGCTATGCACATTTGTTGTGTGCATTAATCACAGTTTTAACATTATTTTGCAAAAACAATTTGCTGGTATTATTCTTTGATATACCCATAGATAGCGCATGGAAAATGGGCAACGGATTTAACATAAGCCGCTGTAATCCCGACTAAAATACTAAGAAATTCCTTTTGAGCGCTATATATATTAGAATAGCCTAATTATCATTAAACTTATCGAGGTATCACGATGGACGTATTAGAACGCATTGGCAAAATTGTAAATGACAACCCGGTGGTTGTTTTTATGAAAGGCACACCACAACTTCCACAATGCGGCTTTTCAAGCCGAACCGCTGAAGCTTTAATGGCCTGCGAAAAAGAGTTTACCCATGTAAATGTTTTAGCTGACCCTGAAATTTTTGAAAACCTGCCCCGCTATGCCGACTGGCCTACGTTCCCACAGGTTTATATTAAAGGCGAACTGGTTGGTGGCTGCGATATTACGTTAGAAATGTTCCAAAAAGGCGATTTGCAAAAGATGATAACCGAAGCTGTTGGCGGTTAGTACTTCTTCGTCCATTCGGCCTTAAAATAAAAAGTCCGCCTCAAGCAATATATTGAAGCGGGCTTTTTTGTAATAATTAACCTGAACTCGGGATAAAAAAACTTACGTCATTCTCGTGTGATTTTGGTGGGAATCTAGCTACCCACCTACTAGATTCCCGCTAAAATCACGCGGGAATGACGGTATTTCTTAGTAAGCCCAGTAACTAGCAGTGTAGAATTTCTTGTCCCAAACTCAGATTAATTAAATCCGATGCTTTAACTCTCAGCTTGCTCTGGCTTAAAAGCGCTGTCCCAAGTATTCACAATTTTACAAAATAACTCGGCCGTTTTTTCGGTATCATAAATGGCTGAATGGGCTTCGTTATTATTCCATTGAATGCCGGCGGCTTTACCCGCCTTGGCCAGCACAGTTTGGCCATACGCCAGACCGCCCAATGTTGCAGTATCAAACGTACTGAATTGGTGAAACGGGTTTTTCTTAATTTTACAGCGCTCGGACGCGGCTTTTATAAAACCCAAATCAAAGAAGGGGTTATGCCCAACTAAAATGGCGCGGGTGCATTTTGTGGTTTTTATAAGCTGGCGAATAGGCTCAAAAATGTGCTCGAGGGCTTCTTTTTCCGGCATCGCCATACGGAACGGGTTGTAGGGATCGATACCGGTAAATTGCAGGGCTTCTTCTTCCATCGCTGAACCGGGAAAAGGCTCAACATGGCAGGACACCGTTTTGCCCATACCAACCGAGCCATCGGCTTTCATCAAAATGGGTACCGCCGCGACTTCCAGTAAGGCGTGCTTATTGGCATTAAAACCACCGGTTTCAACATCAATCACCACCGGCAAAAAACCACGGAAACGAGTATGAATGGTATTATTTTCTTCGTCTATCATCCTCGACAGGATACTAAAACAGGCTGAGAATTGCGATGCCTAATCAAGATTAAACGCGAGCATAAGAAGAAATCAGCTAACTTAATCGATACGACGGCCTGTTGATTTAATTAAATAGCATTTAATCAACATGCATTTGCAACCAATACTCCAGCAACGCTAAATGCCAGAGCTTGCTCCCTTGTAATCGAGTAAAATATTCATCCGGCTTTTTTAACAGCTTGTCCACATACGTTCGATTATAAATGCCACGATTAAGGCACGCGCTACTGTTTAAAATATCCTGCATAAATTCTAAAAATTCACCACGCACATACTTTAGTGCTGGCATAGGAAAGTAACCTTTGGGGCGGTCGATGACGCTATCGGGCACAATACCGCGCGCAATCTTTTTTAAGATATGCTTGCCGCCAGATTGTAATTTCATTTCCGGTGGCATTTTGGCGGCCAGTTCAACGAGATGATGATCTAAAAAAGGCACCCTTGCTTCTAAGCCAAACGCCATGGTCATGTTGTCGACCCGTTTAACCGGATCATCGACAACCAGTGTATTCACATCCATATGCAAAACCCGGTCGATAAAGGTATCGGCCTGCGGGCGGGCTAATAAATCCTGAATAATTTTAGAGGTATAATCGTCGCCACGGTAGTCTTCGCTCACAGTTTCTAAAAACTCGGCATGGTCACGGTCAAAATAATATTTTGCAAAACGTTCAACGCCTTGCGTTAAATCGTCTTGCTGAATTCGTGGAAACCAAAAATAACCGGCAAACACTTCATCGGCACCTTGCCCGCTTTGAACAACTTTTACATGTTTAGATACTTGCTCGGACAATAAATAAAACGCCACCGCATCTTGCCCCACCATCGGTTCAGACATCGCCTGCACCGCTTCGGGTAAACGTTTTAACACTTCGGCATTGGGGATTTGTATTTTTTGGTGTTGTGTTTGATAACGTTCAACCACAGCATCTGAAAATTCAAACTCACTGCCTTTTTCTTCAGGCTGGTCTTCAAAGCCAATAGAAAAGGTACGGATGTCTTTGACACCGGCTTCCGCTAACAGGCCAACGAGTAAACTTGAATCTAAACCACCAGACAATAAAACACCGACCGGCACATCGGCCACATCCAGACGCTTACGTACCGCTTCGCGTAAACTGTTGTGAATCGCATCCACCCATTCATTCTCTGACATTTCTGTATCGGGACGTGTTGCATCATACTGCCAGTAGCGTTGCGTTTTATAATCGGTTTTATTTTTAATGGTTAACGTTGTACTCGGCTCTAATTTTTGAATACCGTTTAAAATAGTATTGGGTGCAGGAATAACCGCATGCAAGGTAAATTGATTATGTAAACCGACGGGGTTAATACTAGTGTCGATAGCCTTGTCTATTTTATTACTGGCCAATAGTGCCTGAATATTAGATGCAAACCGTAACTGATTATTGGTAAACGAATAATACAGTGGCTTGATTCCCATACGGTCACGCGCTAAAAACAGGCTTTGTTTTTTCCAGTCCCAAATAGCGAAGGCAAACATACCGTGCAAATATTCGGGACAATGCTCACCCCATTTATGATACGCCTTTAAAATAACTTCGGTATCGCCATGCGATTTGAATTTATAACCTTCTTTTATAAATTGTGCTCGTAACTCAGGGTAGTTATATATTGCACCATTAAACACTAAAGTCAGTTGGAGTTCTTCATCCACCATGGGTTGGTTGGAATCTGCCGATAAATCAATAACGGACAAACGTCGATGAGCAAAGGCAATGTTATTTTTTAACCATAAGCCTTCCGCATCGGGGCCACGCCTTTCGAGTTTAGATAGCATCGCTTGTAATATATTTTGTTGTACTGGTTGTTCATCAAAGCGAACTTCACCGCAGATTCCACACATTTTTTTGTTCCGTTGTTAATTTTTTAAAGAATAAACTGAATTACATATTCAGGATATTATTTCATAGTAACGCGTCATTCCCGCAAAGAGCCTGTCCCCAACGAAGGCGGAGACGGGAATCCAGTCCATTAAATTAAGTTTATACTCAAATCCTCTGGATACCCGCCTTCGCGGGTATGACGAAAAAGTAAGTTCTATCTATTCAATGCTATTCAAAAACACCCCATGCACCTCCACCCGGCGTTTCTATTTTTAAACGGTCGCCTTGCTTCACTTGCATGCTGATTTTAGCGGGTAATTCTTTTTTATTTAAACTGTTTTTTCCGCGCTGTGCTTCACCACCTTTTTCAACACCCCATGGTGCTGTACTTCGACGTTCAGTTAGCAACGTTACACTTGCCTCATGGGTAAATTCATATTCACGAACAATCCCATCACCCCCGCTATTTTTCCCTGCGCCACCCGAGCCTTTTCGAATAGCATATTGTTTTATGCGCAAAGGATAACTTGTTTCCAATACTTCTACCGGCGTATTTAAAGTATTGGTCATATGTGTTTGCAGCGCACTTAAACCTTGTGTGTTGGCACTTGCGCCCATGCCGCCGCCAATGGTTTCATAATAATCCCAAGCGGCTTGCTCGCTGTCACCCACAAAACCCATCGCCACATTGTTCATGCTGCCATGACTGGCCGCGGCGAGTTTATCCGGGATAGCTTGCAACAATGCGCCAATTACGACATCAACAATACGTGTGCTGGTTTCAACATTACCGGCGGCGACCGCAGCGGGGCGACTCGCATTAACCAAACACTGATCCGGTGCATGCAGGTGAATGGCGCGGAAACTACCGGCACAGGCCGGTGTGTGCGCCGGTAGCAAACAACGAAAAACATAATAAACCGCTGCTGCTGCCACCGATAGCGGACAGTTAATATTACCGGCGACTTGCGCTGCGGTGCCATTAAAGTCCACGTCAATCTGGCTGCCTTGCACGGTGACGCAAGCCGTAATTGGAATGTTCTGCTGCCCTTGGCCATCATCATCCATATAATCGGTAAAACGGTACTGGCCATTGGGGATTTTTTCGTAAACCGGCCTTGCAAGCCGTTCGGCATAATCATTGAGTGCATCAAGTGCCATTGTAAAAGCTGGCTCACCGCCAATATTCAAGGCATTGATCATTTCAGCCAAACGCTGGCAACCGGTGCGATTAGCACTCATTTGTGCAGCGATATCACCTTGCATGGTTTGAGGCTGGCGGGTTGCGCCGACCAGCTTGCCCAGCATCTCATCCTGAAGCTGTCCCTGCCGCACGATATAGCTGGGTGGGATAATCAGCCCCTCTTCTTCCAGACTCGCCGATATTGGCATCGAACCCGGTGAATCGGCGCCAATATCCGCATGGTGTGCTCTGTTTGCAACAAATGCCAGCAACTTACCATTATTTATAACAGGGGAAATAAAGGTCACATCGGGTAAATGGGTGCCGCCAAGGTAAGGGTCATTCACAATTACCATGTCGTCTGGCTGCCAGTCAAAACGGCGGATAATCGACTGCATGGCATAAGCCATACTGCCTAAATGCACCGGAATATGGGCTGCCTGCGCACATAAAGCACCGTTCACATCAAAAACGGCACAGGAATAGTCCAGCCTGTCGCGAATATTGGGCGAAAAAGCTGCGCGCTGCAAAATAGCGCCCATTTCACTGCATACGGCCGCTAAACGGTTTGAAAATAAACTGAGTTCAATGGCATCCACGAATTCAATATTACGCGATTAAGATTAAGAATCCTATTGCAGCTTACTCTGCCCAAGTTTAACCCTAATCTATTTAGGGGTGTCAGCGTCCGAATACTGTAGTAAACTAGTCAAACTTTTTTAACTCGGCTTTTTAATAAAAGCCATATAACGATAAACCTAACATTAGGGGATAAACACACTATGAACCCATTAAAATCGGTAACCGGTACGATTGTAACCGGCTTTATCTTAGCTATTGCCATTTACATTGCGGCTGCCACTTCTGGCTTTAACTTACTTGCATTAGAAGTTTGGTTACATGTATTAGCCGGCGTTGTATGGATTGGCTTACTTTACTATTTCAACTTTGTACAAGTTCCCGGCGTGGGTGCTGCATTAGCAGACTCAGACGGCCCTGGCCCCGCAGCAATTAACAAATACGTTGCACCACGTGCGCTGCTTTGGTTCCGTTGGGCTGCCGTTGCAACCTGGATAACCGGCATAGGCGCACTGAAAAACCTACCTGTACCCGAAGGTATGAATGGTGCGGTTGCAGCGTTTACTTTTGCTGAAAATTTCGAAGTTATAGGTCTTGGCGCTTGGTTGGGCACTATTATGTTGTTCAATGTTTGGGTATTTATTTGGCCAAACCAGAAGAAAATTCTAGGCATTGTTGATGCAACGGCTGAGCAAATCGCAAAAGCTAAAGTAACGGCATTAATGGCTTCACGCACCAACACTGTGTTGTCTGTTCCAATGTTAATGACAATGGTGGGTTACGGCCACGGTCTTACTTTTTAAACCTAAAAAGTAAACTTTTAAAAACCGGCTTGCGAGTATCGTATAGCCGGTTTTTTAATGTCTAAGAAATATCATTTAACTTGGTTTTATTGCCCATTATTTGCGTAAATTCGCCGAAAAGACTAGAATTGATGGTTTTCCGCTATCAAATATGGGCTAGAAAAGGCTTAAGTGCAAGCGGATAACATGCAAGCGGTCATTTAGAATGGCTGCTTTTTTGATTTATGACGAAGGGAAGCGAAAACTTCAAATAAAAAACAATGTCTAATTATTTAATGAAAAACTATGCGCCTTTACCGGTCACTTTTACCAAAGGTGAAGGCGCTATATTGTGGGATACCGAGAACAAGCAATACCTTGATACTCTCAGTGGTGTGGCCGTTTGCAGTTTAGGCCATGCCCACCCAGATGTGGCCATGGCGATTGCCAAGCAGGCCAAACAGCTTATCCACACTTCAAACTGGTACCATATTGCAAACCAAGAAGAACTCGCTGCCGAACTTTGCGAGTTAAGTGGCATGGACAATGTTTTTTTTAGCAACTCTGGCGCCGAAGCCAACGAAACCGCGATTAAACTTGTACGTTTATACGGCCACCAAAAAGACATTGCCGAACCTGCTATTATTGTTATGGACGGTAGCTTTCATGGTCGCACCCTTGCGACCCTTTCGGCAACGGGTAACCGTAAAGTCCACGCCGGTTTTGAACCGTTAGTGCAGGGCTTTGTGCGCGCACCTTATAACGATTTAGAAGCCATCGAAAACATTGCAAAAAATAATCAGAACGTTGTTGCTGTACTTGTTGAACCGATTATTGGCGAAGGTGGTGTCAACATTCCCGATGCAGATTATCTTAACGGTATTCGCAAACTCTGTGATGACAATGGCTGGTTAATGATTCTCGATGAAATTCAAACCGGTATGTGCCGAACCGGTGAATGGTTTGCCTTCCAGCATACCAATATTACACCGGACATTATGACACTCGCCAAAGCATTAGGTAATGGCGTACCCATTGGTGCCTGCCTTGCAAAAGGTAAAGCCGCCGAACTGTTTACTCCCGGTAACCACGGCAGTACTTATGGTGGCAACCCGCTTGTTTGTGCTGCTGCATTAGCCGTCGTTAAAACAATGAAGTCACAAAAACTGGCTGCACGCAGCAAAACCTTAGGGGCAACAATATTAGCCCAACTTAAAACTGAATTTGCTGATAATACGGCTATCGTAGATATTCGTGGCAAAGGTTTAATGCTGGCCATTGAGCTTGATCGCCCCTGCGGTGAACTAATGCAGCAAGCATTAGAACAAGGTTTGCTATTAAATGTTACCGCTGAAAAAGTTGTGCGTTTATTACCACCGTTGATTATCAGCGATGACCAAGCAACCGAAATCGCACAAAAAGTAACCTCGCTGATTAAAAACTTTATTCAATAATATATCGACTCTTATCATGAAACATTTCTTAACTTTATTAGATATTCCTGCAAGCGATTTAAATCGTTTAACCCAACGTGCCATTGAATTAAAAACCATGCAACATCGCGGTGACATTTTCGAGCCGTTAAAAAATAAAGTGATGTCGATGATCTTTGATAAGTCATCCACTCGCACCCGCGTTTCATTTGAAACCGCAATGAGCCAATTTGGTGGCCATGCCATATTTTTATCACCACGCGATACACAACTTGGCCGTGGTGAGCCAGTTGAAGATAGCGCACGAGTGTTATCCAGTATGGTCGATGTAATTATGATCCGTACTTTTTCACATGACATGGTTAAAACCTTTGCCGCTAATTCCAGTGTACCGGTGATTAATGCGCTAACTGATCTGTATCACCCCTGCCAATTGTTAGCCGATATGCAAGCCTATTGTGAACACCGCAAAAGTATTAAAGGTAAAACGGTAAGTTGGATCGGTGATGGTAATAATATGTGCCACTCATATATCAATGCAGCACGTCAGTTTGATTTTAAACTTAACATTGCAACGCCCAAAGGCTATGAACCGGATGCCGCTATTGTAAAAAATGCTGGCGATTGCATCTCACTCACCAATAGTCCTGAAGAAGCCGTTGAGAATAGCGACCTTGTTGCAACCGATGTCTGGGCGAGCATGGGACAGGAAGAAGAACAAAAACTACGCGAAAAAGCATTCGCCGGTTTCCAGGTTACATCTGAATTAATGCAAGTTGCCAACAAGGATGCCGTGTTCACCCATTGTTTACCTGCCCATCGCGGTGAAGAAGTCTCTGCAGAAATGATGGACAGCCCAAAAAGTATTGTCTGGACAGCGGCTGAGAACCGCCTGCACAGCCAAAAAGCATTGCTCGAGTACTTGCTCGTAAAATAAAACAAAAACACACTAAAGCATTAGCGTTTAGAGACGCTATATTAAGGTAACTTAATTCTAAATCTATTGTGTCTCAGTAAGTGCCGGATTGAAATTTTATGCGTTTGCTATTGTTAAAAATCATTACCTTGCTGCTGCTTTACAGCATTAGTCTGCCAGCCAACACTAGTCCGTTGCAAGATGGCTTTGATGCCTACCGTGCTGGCCGCTATGCTCAAGCCTTAAAATTATGGCTACCACTTGCGCGCAGTAATGATATTTCCAAAGATAATGCTGATGCCATGTATAACGTTGGCCTGCTTTATATGAAAGGGCTAGGTGTTAAGCAAGACTACAAACTCACTAAGAAATGGTTTAAACGCGCCGCTTTCTACGGCAGCGCCGATGCCGCCTATAATTTAGGGGCAATGTACATGAGCCAGAAGTTGGGCTTCCCCAGTAAAAAGGACGCCTTGTACTGGTGGACAGAAGCGGCTAAACAGGGGCACACCGACTCGCAATATAATTTAGGTGTATTGTTGGCCTTTGGCCGTGGCAGTAAAGCCAATCCAAAAGCTGCTTTGTCGTGGTGGTATAAAGCAGCGGTTAAAGGGCATAAGCAAGCCGCGCAAGCGCTGGCCGAAGCCTATCAAAAAGGTTTGTTTGGGCTTAAAAAAGATAAAAAACTGGCCGACTACTGGCAAAAACGTGCAAAGTAAACCAACTATATTTCTTATCGTTTGACTCTCTCTTTCTATTTTATAAATAACCTCAGTTTCATACAATAAACCAGATTGCTGCGCTACATCCATGCTACATAAATAAAAAGATGAACAGGAAACCATTCCATCTGTCATAAAACCTTATTTTTTTTGTAATCTCCCTGTCACACATTTTATTCAAGATACATCCCACTAAATAGTACGTAAGATTTTTTAACTTAAATTTTTTGGGGTATACACAATGAATAAAAATATTATTATTGCTGCAACGGCTGTCGGCATTTTATTACCCGCCAGCTCTGTATTCGCAGCGAAAGTCCTTGATGAGAAATTAGAAATTTATGGCAAAGTCCATGTTTCAATTGACTCAAGTGATCGCGATGACCCTTCTGTTACTAACGATGGTGTTGGCGTATCGAGTAACTCTAGCCGCTTGGGTTTTAAAGGGCAGCTCCCTGCTGGTAATATGAAATTTATCTATCAGGTTGAATCTGAAATTCGTTTTGACGAAGGAAAAAGTGGTAGCACTTTAGCCGGGCGTAATACTTATGCAGGTTTAAAAGGTGGCTTTGGCCAAATTATTGTAGGCCAGTACGATACTCCTTTTAAAACCGTTGCTTCTAAATGGGGCTTGTTTGGTGACAGTGTGGGTGAACGTCGTGCCATTTTAGGTGCCAGCTATTCAGACGGCAACCAATTAAATGAACGTGCTAAGAATGCCATTATGTACACCTACAAAACAAAAACATTAGTGTTCGATGCCATGTATGCCAATGACCCTGAAAAATCTACATCAGGTGGCACTGACAACATCGATAAAAATATGTTTAGTGTCAGCTTACGCTATAAATCCGGCCCATTATGGTTAGGTGTCGCAAGCGAGTCATGGGAAGGCCAAAGCAAAGCTGGAAATGTTGATGCATTACGTGTTGGTGCTAAATACAAATTCGGCATGGCGCAAATTGGTGCGTTCTATGAAAGCATTGATTCATCTGATAAAGCACAATGGAAACGGGATGCAACCGGCTTAAATGCTAAATTTAAAATCAGCAAAAAAACAGATATTCGTGTTCAATATCTAGTTGTTGATGATGCAGATGGCACAACTGATACCGGTGCAACTAAGGTTAGTTTTGGTATATTCCATAAATTAGATAAAAAAGCCCAAGTTTATCTTGCTTATGGTGCTACGGATAATGATGCCAATGCAAAATTTCAGGCCGTTGATGGCGGACACGGCGACGAAGTTAAAACGGTTAATGGTGGAAACCCAAGTGCAATTTCTCTGGGTTTAATCTATAAATTCTAGAAAGCACTTATTGCAACAAGGATGTTGCAGCCAGCTTTTTACCCCTGCCTTTATATATTTAGACTGAAATAACCCAGACAAATCAACACCACACTATCCAGTCTGCTTTTAATCGCCTTTCCAGCTAAAAATCATATTTAAGAATTATCCGAAAATTGCTAGTATAGCCTTTATGAGTGCAGTACTAGAATTACGAAATATCGAATGCCGGCATCGCGCCCAAACTATCGTGGATAACCTAAGTTTTCATGTTAATGAAGGCGATCTTGCGTGCCTGCTCGGTCCTAGTGGTTGCGGCAAAACAACGGCCTTGCGCGCCATCGCCGGTTTTGAGCCCGTGAGTAAAGGCGAAATTATTATTCGTGACTTCGTATCCTCTCGCCCTGGGTTTACCCGCGCACCAGAAAAACGCCGTATTGGTATGGTCTTTCAGGACTACGCTCTGTTTCCACACCTGAGCGTTGCTGACAACATTGGCTTTGGTTTAAACCACAAAAGTAAAGCCGAACAGCAAGCCATCATTGCAGAAATGCTAGAAGTCGTCGACATGACCGGCTTTGGACAACGCTATATCCATGAGTTATCCGGTGGCCAGCAACAACGGGTGGCGCTTGCCCGCGCACTGGCACCCAACCCCGAACTCATTTTACTCGATGAACCTTTTTCAAATCTGGACATTGAAATGCGGGAGCGACTTAATCAGGACGTTCGGCAAATACTGAAGTCTAAAAATATGACTGGCATCCTCGTTACCCATGACCAACATGAGGCCTTTGCTATTAGCGATCACATTGGCGTGATGAACAACGGCCAGTTATTACAGTGGGATACCGCCTATAATTTATATCACTCTCCCAACAGCCTATTTATTGCCGATTTTATTGGCCAAGGCGTGTTTCTTAACGGTACTTTAAAAACACCCGACTCGGTTGAAACAGAAATTGGCATTGTAAGTGGTGACCGCGCATATGACTTTGCCGCTGGCAGTAAAGTGAAGCTGCTCCTCCGGCCAGACGATATCGTGCTTGATCCCGCCGGTGATATCCAAGCAGAAATAAGCCAAAAAGCATTTAAAGGCGCCGAGATTTTGTATACATTAAAGCTCCATTCCGGCACAGAACTTCTATCTTTATTCCCAAGCCACCACAATTTTAATATTGGCGAAAAAGTTAAATTACGCCTTGCTGCTGACCACATGGTTGCGTTCCAGGAATAAGTTTAACCCCACGCCTTTCTTTGCTTTATGCCCAAGCAGAATTAACGTCCTTTTTGGCACCTAAACCATTGAGGTAAATACACATTTGGTGATCGCTTTGCTTGCTTTGTCGATCTTATGGCTATAATATTAAACGCATTACGACATTTTTTGGAATCGCCCACATGAAGCACTTATTATTCGTTGTTATCTTAACAAGCTCATCCCTGAGTTTATCTCCGGTATTTGCAGACACTCAGTATGTGAGTGACAAATTACGTATCACTCTGCGCACAGGACAAGGCACCGAATTCCAAATTATTCGCGCCCTTGAAAGTGGTAGCAAGCTTGAAGTACTGGAACAGTCCGAATCAGGCTATACACAAGTTCGCACAGAAGACGGAACTGAAGGCTGGGTGCGCAGCCAATATTTAATTCCAGAGCCTATAGCCCAGCAAAAATTAGACAAAGCGGTCGTATTGCTTGAAAAATACAAAGCCGAAGTTGCCAGCTTAAAAACCGAGCGTGCCGCTTTGCGCAAAGAAAGAAAAGAATTGTCCCAGGCTCAAAAGTCTTTGTCTAAAAAGTCAGGCTCACTCGAATCTGAGCTTGCACGTTTGTCCAAGGTTGCGGCAAAGCCAATATTACTTGATAAAGAAAACCGCAACCTGCAACAGGAAAATGTAAAACTTGAAAAAGATTTACAAATGTTGCATCAGGAAAATCAGGTATTAAAAGATCAGGATAACCGTGAATGGTTTATTGCGGGTGCGGCGGTATTATTAGGTGGAATACTCCTTGGTCTGCTCATTCCAAAAATTCGCTTTAGCAAAAAAGCATCCTGGTAAGCAGGATTTAAAATAACACCGGCACCTTAGTCGTAAGGTTATTGTGCCTGTATAGCGTACCCTGTGAATAGCTGTTCATATACTGTGACAAAAAAAATATTAAATAAACAAGACTTTTTCGTTGACTGGTTCCGCCAGTCAACACCGTATATTAATGCCTTTCGAAACAAAACCTTTGTTATTGCTTTCGGTGGAGAGTTGCTAACAGACACACAATTCACACCACTAGTGCACGACATTATGCTGCTCCACAGCCTTGGGGTTAAATTAGTATTAGTCCATGGCGCACGCCCACAAACCGAATCGCGTCTAAAGAAACTGGGTGGTGAACTAAAAATAGTAAACGGTTTACGTATTACCAATGATCTTGCCCTGGATTGTGTTATTGATGCTGCAAGCCGCGTACGCGTCGAAATAGAAGCCCTGTTATCAATGGGGCTGGCAAACTCACTTACGGCAGGTAAAACAGCTCATATCAGCTCAGGTAATTTTGTAACTGCAAAACCAGTCGGCGTGCTCGATGGTGTGGACTATTTGCACACTGGTGAAGTAAGAAAAATTGCAACACAAACAATTAAAGCAACGCTTGAACAAAATAATCTGGTGCTCATTCCCCCGTTAGGCTATTCACCTACCGGCGAAGTCTTTAATTTAAATGCAAAAGATCTTGCCATGGAACTGGCAAGCCAGCTTCAGGCCGATAAACTTATCTACCTGATTAATGACAAAGGGATAATAAACTCAAGAAACCAGTTAATAAGAGAACTCACCGCAAACGATGCACAACAACTCATAACTAAAAAAACAAAAATGTCGGACAGCACGGTTCGCAGTATTCACAATGCTATTAAGGCGGTCAACAACAATGTACCGCGCTGCCATCTCATCGATAGGCATATTGATGGCGGCCTATTAACTGAACTCTTTACCCGTGATGGCTGTGGCTCGCTTATCTCCGCGAATAACTTTGAAGTAATGCGTCAGGCAACAATTAACGATATTGCCAGTCTGATTGAACTTATTCAGCCACTGGAACAAGAAGGCATACTGGTAAAACGTTCACGGGAAAATATGGAGATGGATATTTCATCCTTTACAGTCATTGAGCGTGACGGCATGGTGATTGGTTGTGCCGCCCTTTTTCCGTTTATAAAAGAAAAAACAGGCGAGCTATCCTGCTTTGCAGTACATAAAGATTACCAGAACAATGGCCGTGGTGAAGCATTGTTTAATGCAATACAGCAATATGCCAAACAATTAGGGTTAAGTCATTTGTTTGTACTTACCACCCGAACAGCTCAGTGGTTTAAAGAACGCGGCTTTAAACAAAAAGATATAAAACAACTGCCGGTAAAACGTCGCTTGCTTTACAATTACCAACGCAACTCAAAAATGTTTATTAAAAGTGACCTTACTTAAAAACAAACCCTTCCTGAAATGGGCCGGTAACAAATATCGTGTAATGGATAAAATACAAAAGTTGTTACCTGAAGGTAAACGGCTTATTGAACCTTTCGCGGGCTCAACTGCGGTGTTTTTAAATACTCGCTATGATGAGTATTTACTGGCCGATAATAACATTGACCTCATTAATTTATATAATCTATTAAAAAAGAATGGGGCTGACTTTATAAAGTATTGCCAGCCGTATTTTAGTGAAAAAAATAATACAGAAGCAGCATACTATGCATTTCGGCAACAATTTAATACCACCCGTTCAATAAAGAAAAAAGCGGCACTGTTTTTATATTTAAACCGCCACGGTTACAATGGCCTGTGCCGTTATAATTTAAAAGGGGGGTACAATGTTCCCTTTGGTCGTTATAAAAAACCTTATTTTCCTGCCAGGGAAATGCTCACCTTTGCAGACAAAGCACAATCAGCCACCTTTATTCATCAGGATTTTGTTCACATTATGCAACAGGCAAAAAAAGGGGATGTTATTTACTGTGACCCGCCTTATGCACCTATATCCGCTTCCGCAAGTTTTACCCAGTACAGTGCCGGCGGGTTTAATTTAGAGCAACAGCAACAGCTTGCAAACATTGCCTCACAAAAAGCCGAACAGGGTGTCCCGGTACTCATATCAAATCACAATACATCCTTTACACTAAAAACCTATAATCAGGCACAGACAATTACTAAATTTAAAGTACAACGTTATATAAGCTGCAATGGTAATAAACGCGATCCTGCCGGTGAATTATTAGCGTTATTTGTATAGTATGTTTATCTCTATTTATTATTAATTCTTTAAATACAGTGCTTTACAGAGTACTCTTCATTCGATATCCCCTTAAACTCAACTCTCAGCCCTAAAATAGGGCTAAAGCCTGCCTGTAATATTGCCGATAAACTTAATAACGCAGGATACAGTTCAAGTGCCAGGAAGCCTAAATGCAGTTATGAGGTCATTGGCAACTATGCCCCACCCACATCAGGTTTTATACAGCTCGGTATTGATCGTTGAAAATGATGAATTCAGTGCCAGCTTAGTCGAATATTTATTGCACCGGGAAGGATATCAGGTTGCAACCGCTTACTCAGCCGCCCATATAAAGCGACTGTTCGAAGTCATGTTGCCACCAGATTTAATTCTTATTCATGCAAAACTCGTTTATACCAATACACATGAATTTATTGAAGTGATCCGCCAACAGGAAAAATGGAAGCATTTACCTATTATTATTATTGGCGAAGAAAAAGACAGTAGCGTTGATGATATTCTGGAAACATGTGCCGATGATTTTATTTTGAAACCTTATTTCCCTGATGAGCTCATTCGACAGGTTCAAACACACGCTAAGCGTACGCATTAGTTTTTCCTTGCAAGCAATGACTACTTTTATATTTTTAGATTAAGCCTAGCCTAAAAAGTATCGTCTAAAGGTACAACACGTAATATTTCTTCGGGTGTGGTGATACCCATTGCCACCTTCTGTGCACCAGCAATGCGTAATTGCATCATGCCCTCTTTAATTGCTAGGCGTCGAATATCCACTGCATCACTTTCCGGTGTGATCTTGTGACGCATATTATTACTCATTGTAAGCATTTCATACAAACCAACACGTCCTAAATAGCCTGTATCACGACACTTATCACAACCCACGGCTTTATAAAAATGTCCCTTACCTGTAACTTTGTAAGGTTTTGTTAACGCATGCCAGACATCTTCATCAACTTCTGTTCGCTCTTTACAGTTAGGACATAATGTTCGCGCCAAACGCTGCGCCATCACACCATTCAATGTTGCATTTAACAGGTAAGCGGGAATACCAATTTCACGTAACCGAGGAATAGCCGCGGCGGCATCGTTGGTATGCAATGTTGATAAAACCAAGTGCCCAGTCAAAGCAGCCTGTATTGCCATTTCAGCTGTTTCTTTATCACGAATTTCGCCAACCATAATAATATCCGGATCCTGACGCAGTAGAGTACGAATACCTGCGGCAAAGGTTACATCAATATTGCTCTGCACCTGCATCTGGTTAAATTCCGAAACAATGTTTTCGATTGGATCTTCAACCGTGCTTACGTTCACTTCGGGGGTCGCTAACTGCCTTAATGTTGCATATAAAGTAGATGTTTTACCTGAACCTGTTGGCCCCGTTACGAGAACAATACCATGTGGTTGCGTAACCATGCTATTCCAGCAGGCAATGTCTTTTTCGCTAAAACCCAGTGCAGTAAAATCTTTTGTTAAAACAATGGGATCAAAAATACGCATTACTAACTTTTCACCAAATGCCGTTGGCATAGTAGATAAGCGCAATTCTATTTCAGCACCATCCTGTAATTTTGTTTTAATTCGGCCATCTTGCGGGCGTCTTTTTTCAACTACGTCCATCCGCCCAAGGACTTTAATACGGCTGGTCACCGCATTCATTACTAGCGGTGGCATATCGTAAACAAGATGTAACATGCCATCAATACGAAAACGGATATGGCCTTTATCACGCCGTGGTTCTAAATGAATATCACTGGCACGCTGTTCGAAAGCATATTGCAGTAGCCAGTCTACAATCTGAACGATATCCTGATCATTGGCATCTAAGTTACCGGACTCACCCAGTTCAACCAGTTGTTCAAAATTACCGATGCCAATATTTTTACGACTTTCTGTTTCAGAGGTGGCACGCCTTATTGAATGACTTACACTATAAAACTCATTCAGGAAACGTGAAATATCTAACGGGTTGGTTATGACTCTTTCAATTTCAATGCCGTTATTAACATGCGATAACTCTCTTTCCCAGCTGCGTACATTAGGTTCAGCCGTTGCGATAACAATATGGTTCTCATGTACCTCTACTGGTAAAATCTTATGCCGAATAGCATATGCAGATGAAATAACATCGGTAACGGCAGCCACATCAATTTTTAATGGGTCGACACGGTAATAAGGTAAGCCCGACTTTTCAGCCAACCATTGTGATAATTTATCTAAAGTGAATTTCTGCCCTGGGTTTTTAAGGTCATCCCATTCCTGCTGGCTAATGATAACAAGCGGACTAATGTCTAACTGACTGGTCGTACGCGCTGGTATTAAAAACTGTTCGGACAAGCTGGCTTTAATATGCCCATCATCGATAAGACTTTTAACAACATCCGACAAAGAAAGCGCTTCATCACTATTTGCATGAAATTGATGTACCTGATTCATAAACTATTTCACTAAATTTATTAATTCGTTAATATCGAATAATTACTATAATCACCTAATAATAGCACTGTTAATTGTAATTATTCATCTATTTAGCGGTTCATTCGACAATTATAAAATTAATCCTCTAATCACCCGCACCTAACAGCACACCCATTCCAGCAAGTTCTAAAATATAATTCATATGTGCTCGGATCAACTCCGCATCTTCAAGTTTTAAAACATCATCGAGGATCTGGCGAGTGCGATTACGACTAAAATGGCGCAACACCCATTTCACTCGTAATAAAGAAGATGCCGCCATACTTAAACTATCAAGCCCCATTCCAACCAGTAATAAAGCCGCAGCCGGATCGCCAGCCATTTCGCCACAAATTCCAACCGGCTTGTTATAAGCATGCCCTGCCTGCACAACCTGATAAATAGCTTTTAGAACAGCGGGGTGTAATGCATCGTACAAACCGGCGACACGCGCATTATTCCGATCCACCGCTAAAAGATACTGGGTTAAATCATTTGAACCAATGGAAAAATAATCAACTCGCTTCGCTAAGCTTTCCGCCATATAAACCGCAGAAGGGACTTCAATCATCACCCCTACTTTTGGCATTACTACTTCTTCACCGTCTTCAAGTAATTCACCATAAACACGGTGTATTAAAGCAAGCGCATCGTTTAATTCAGCAACATTGCTTATCATGGGTAATAATATGTGCAGATTATTCAAGCCAATATTTGCACGTAACATCGCCCTTACCTGCACTAAAAATATTTCAGGGTGATCTAACGTGATACGAATACCACGCCAACCCAAGAAAGGGTTTTCTTCTACGATCGGGAAATAAGACAATGCCTTATCACCACCAATGTCTAATGTCCGCAAATAAACTGGACGTGGTGCACAAAGTTTTAAAATATTGCGATAAATTTCACATTGCTCATTCTCACTGGGGAAACGCTGGCGTTCCATAAAGGGGAGTTCAGTACGATATAAGCCAATCCCATCGGCTTGCGATGTTTTTTCTGGGTTAATATCGGCGGTCAATCCGGACGTTAAAAAAAGTGTAACTGGCTGGCCATCTTCTGTCTGCGCAGGCTGATCGGCAAGTTCTTGTAACTTAGTTGTTAAGCGGGCTTCATCTTCTATTAAACGCTGGTAACGCTGCTGAACTTCATCAGCGGGGTTTACATAAACATCACCCTTATAGCCATCAACAATTAACTTGCACCCATCTATTTTGCTGATAGGTATTAACTCCGCTCCCATCACAGCAGGAATACCCATTGCACGGGCAAAAATGGCAAGGTGTGAGGTGCGTGAACCATGACGTGATATAACACCCACTAAATTTTCCAACGGCACTTGTGCTAAATTCGAAGGTGTTAATAATTCACCCACTAAAATAACTTTGTCGGGCAAGACCCTACCTTTCTCGTTGTCTTCTCTTAAATAACGCAAAATACGTCGGCCAAGGTCAAGTACATCTGAACCTCGCTCCCGTAAATACGAGTCTTCCATGCTTTCAAACTGTGAAGTGTAGCCCTGCAAGGTATCACGCAGGGCCGACTGTCCCCATTGTCCTTTGCGAATATGGCTAATGGTTTCACCTGCTAAAGACTGACTGTCAAGCATTAATATATAGGCATCAAACAAAGCCAACTCGTCATCAGCAACCGTTTCTGCCAGTTTTATTTTGAGCTCAACAATATCTTGTTTTACATTTTTAACCGCAGATTCAAATAGTTTTATTTCTGCATCAATGTCGGTAATTTTCCGATCGGGAATGGCTCTAATATCTGAAGGCACATACATAACACAACTGGTACCAATCACCATGCCGGGCGCCCCCGGTAAGCCGGCAATAGGATGGAATGCACCACGCGGCACATCGGCATTTAAGATATCGTCTAAATCCTGACTAATACGGGCATGCGCAAGATTATCTGCAATTTGCGAAGCAATGGTAATAAGAAAAGTTTCGCTATCAACATCAAAACAGGCTTTGTCCTTTTGATGTAGCGTAATAACAGCCAATACATTTCGGTTATGAATAACCGGCACACCAATATAACCGTGAAAAGCTTCTTCACCTGTTTCAGAAACATAATAATAAGCGGGGTGTTGCGAACAATCGTCAAGACTAATCGGTTCAGCACGTTTAACAACTAGCCCAGATAAGCTGTTATTAAGCGGCAGGCGAACAACACCTACGGCTTCCTGATAGAAACCTTCAGTGGCCATTAATACAAGTTGACGATTTGGCTCATCAACTAAAAAGACAGAACAAGAATCACAAGCAATTTTTTTCTTTATATTACTAACAAGTAACTGTAACTTGCGCTCTATTTCCCGCGTAGCCACAAATTCATTTATAATTTTTTTAAGTTCATGCAGCATTTTATTCTTTGCTCAACACTATTACGAGTAATTTTGTTTTAAACTCAAACTAAAATCAGGTAACAAGGCAGATAAGGCTCGCTGGTAAACGCCGCGCTTAAACTCAATAACCTGTTCCACTGCAAGTTGTGGTTGAATCCAACACCATTGATCAAACTCCGGTTTTTCTGAACAGTCCAGCTTAATCAACTCTTCACTTGATGTTAGTTCAAGTAAAAACCAGATCTGCTTCTGGCCAATACAAACAGGTTTGCTGTTTGTTCTTCGCAAACTCTTGGGCAAATCATAACGCAACCAGCCATCGGTTGATTTTATGACCTCAACTTCATTTATGTCTAAACCAATTTCTTCTTTTAGTTCACGAAACAGGGCTTGCTGTGGGGTTTCGTTTTTCTGAATACCACCTTGTGGAAATTGCCAGCCATCTCGGCCTAATCGCCGCGCCCATAAAAGTTCACCTTCACCGTTACTCAGCATGATACCGACATTCGCACGGTAACCATCTTGGTCAATCATCCCAGATCCCTATTCATAGTATTTTTTATTACCCAATATAATTGCATAAATTACCCCTAAAGGGTTAATTTTCAACCCCTTTTTGCACGTAAATGCTAAGCACAATACTCATATGTTGCAGAATGCATTTTTAGGCTAGAATACCCCAATGAATACAACAAAACTCAATAAAAATAAAGACTTAGCTATTTTCGACCTTGACAACACACTGCTCGCTGGCGACAGTGATGCATTGTGGGGCGAATTTATTGCCCAACACGGCCACGTCGACAAGCAAGAATACGCACGTAAAAACCAGCAATTTTATGATGACTATAAAGCCGGGACGCTGGATATTGATGCGTTCCTGCGCTTTAGTTTAAAACCCCTCAGTCAACTCGACATGAATGAACTAAGTGTATTACACAATGAATTTATGCACGAATCTATCGTCCCGATTATTAGCAACCAAGCACGGGAGCTTGTTCAGAAACACCAAGAACAAGATCATGAACTATTAATTATTACTGCAACCAACCGCTTTATTACTGCACCCATTGCCAATGAATTTGGCATTGATAACTTACTCGCAACCGAGCCTGAAATAAAAAATAACCGCTACACCGGGCAGGTCGATGGCACGCCCTGCTTTCAGCACGGTAAAGTAACCCGACTCAATGGCTGGCTACAGCAGACCGGTTATAACCTCGACAATAGTTGGTTCTATAGTGATTCACATAATGATATTCCTTTGTTGGAACAGGTTAGCCACCCCATTGCCGTTGACCCAGACGAAAAACTTGCACAACATGCCAAACAGCATGGTTGGGAAATCATGCATCTCCACTCCACGTTATAAATTCCAGCCTATATTCTTTGACGATGTTAAAAAATTATTCAACTTACTGGTTAATGAGCATTCTTGTTATTGCAACCATTGCCAGTTTGATTACCGCCTTACTGGTGGGCAGTAGCAGCGTTTCATTTAATGATGTGTTACATAATATTTTTAACACGCAAACCTCGACCCAGCAACTGATTGTACAATTACGACTGGAACGCGCGCTCGCAGCCTTTGTCACCGGAGGACTGTTAGCTTTAGCCGGTGCGTTAATGCAGGTGCTTATCCGCAACCCACTAGCCGACCCTTATATATTGGGTATATCCGGTGGCGCATCCGTTGCTGCACTACTGGCGATTATGCTTGGCTTACCACTGGTTGCGCTCACAACGAGTGCTTTTGCTGGTGCTTTATTTGCTATGTTGCTGGTTTTTTTATTAAGCCGTGGTTTAAAGAATACCCACTGGAACCCAACCCGTTTACTGTTAACCGGCATTATTCTTGCCGCAGGTTGGGGTGCTATTATCAGCTTTATCCTCACCTTTAGCCCTAGCAATCGCGTCCATAGCATGTTGTTCTGGTTAATGGGCGACTTAAGTTATAGCCACTTACCTACTCTTGGTTTTGTTATTTTATTATTTGGTCTGTTACTGAGCTTACTATTAGCCCGTTCATTGAATGTACTCATCCGTGGTGAACAATTTGCGCAGTCATTAGGTATTGCCACTCACCAACTACAATGGAAACTATTAGTACTAGCGTCCCTATGCACCGCAACGGCCGTTACTCAGGCCGGCAGTATTGGATTTATCGGTTTGGTTGTTCCACACCTTATACGCCTTGCCGGTATTCAGGATCACCGAATACTGCTGCCTGCCAGTGTTTTATGTGGCGGCACCCTGCTGACACTGGCCGACACCTTATCCCGAAGTTTATTTTCACCGATACAAATACCAGTGGGTATTGTGACCGCTTTGATCGGCATTCCGTTGTTTTTATATTTGTTACAACGTAGCGAGGCACATCGCTAATGACTTGTTTAAGTGTCAACAACCTCACCCTTAAAATAGCTGAACGCACTTTATGCCAGTCACTCAGTTTTAAAATAAAAACTGGGCAATGCTGGGGAATTCTTGGTAAGAATGGCGTGGGTAAAACGACCTTAGTACATACGCTAGCGGGGATACAATCATCCAGCACGGTTGTTAATCCACAAGCAAATATTAAACTGAATAATGTTCCCATCCAGCAATTAAAAAGCCAAACACTGGCTCAACAACTGGGCATTTTATTGCAGGACTTTCAAGATATTTTTCCATCTACGGTACTCGACACCGCTCTCATTGGACGCCACCCACATTTAAAAGCATGGCAATGGCCTGATCCTGATGATATTAATCTGGTTAAAAAATTATTAGCTCAAATGGGCTTGGCCGATTATGAACAACGTAATATTGCTTCACTGTCAGGCGGCGAACGCCGTCGACTAGGCTTAGTGACATTGCTCGCACAACAAACCAATATTTTATTACTCGACGAGCCAGTTAACCATCTGGACATTGCACACCAACATCAACTATTAAACTATTTAACAAATCCCTCGTTCAAACAACAACATGCCATTGCTATGGTCATGCATGACATTAATCTGGCAAAACAATATTGCGATCATATTTTACTAATTTATGATAATAGACAAACAAGAACGGGGACAACAGAAGAAATGCTCACAGCAGAAAATTTAACCGAAGTGTATGGTTACCCGATAACAGAATTAGTCACGAATGAACAATCGGTTTTTGTAGCGAAGTAACTACAGCACAAAAAAATCAGTTAGCCATTGCGAGCAATAGCACGGCGATGACCACTTTAGTATAATTTTTTCTCCAACAACCCAAAGGCTCTTCTTCGTAGCTAATAAAAATTTAAGGTTAAGCCACAGGTGTAACCTGACTCTGTTCCGTATTATATTCTTCCAACCAAGTAAGCAAGGGTTGCCAGTGTACTTTATCAACCTCCACTCGCTTGTCCCACATTTCATGAACACCAATACCACGTTCAGCCGCACGCACGTAATTCTGAGTATCGCGCAAGGTGGTAATAAAGGGAAGCCGCAAGGTTTTTAAAAAACGTTCCAGAGACTGGTAAATCACCGTGTTTGTTTTAGCTCGATTTGCGACAACCCCTACCCGAATACCAAGCTGTCGAACTTTAGCAACCAGTAACAAATCTTCAACAAAACGGGTGGCAGCGTGAATATCTATGGGTGAGGGTAAAACAGGAATAACTACGGTATCAACCTGACGAATAAATTCTAATAACTGCGAGTGATCGACTCCAGCAGGTGCATCAATGATAACTCGGTCGGTATCAGGAATAATGCGATTTTGCCAAACACGCGTTACATTACCACGTGGCTTTTTATGCGCTTCAACCCCATGAATAAGTGGCCGCTCTTTCGAACGCAGGCTTAACCAGCGCGTACTGGAACCTTGCGGATCATAATCCATAAGTGAGGTTGAAAAACCAGCGCTAGCATAGTGACTGGCAAGATTGGTCGCAATGGTTGTTTTACCACAACCACCTTTTGTGTTTAGAACAATAATTCGCTGCATATCCATAACAATACCAAACTGACCCTACACTCCTTAAATATCGGCCAAAAACCGAAAAATTCGAGGAAATAATGTGATAGATGTAACAATTATACTGTATTTAGTATAGCTGTTCTGGCTGTAAAATAACCAAATTATGTCTGAGCAACCCTATAATACTTTTACACAAATAGTACTACAAAATAAAAAGCGATAAAAAACATACTATTATAAGCATTTAACAGAACAGAGACGGCTAAGCCACTTGACATCCAGCAGACATATCTCGTAAAGTCTGCCACCTTAGCAAACAGGTGTTTGAGCTTTTAAGCAAAATCTCAACTGAAACGGGAAGCTGGTGATCATCTAAAAAATGAAATTCCGGCGCTGCCCCCGCAACGGTAAGCGAGTAAAAGTGAATTATTAAGCCACTGCCAAAACTAATCCGCGATAACTATCAACGATTAGAGGTGGGAAGGCAATTCACCCGATTTACATTTTATTGTAAGTCACTCGCAAGCCCGGAGACCGGCCTGTTTAGTATTATAAAAGATGTGTTGCGGAGGGCAATATAGTCGGACAGCCTTTTTCGCAATGCTGCACGCAAAATAAAAACCTCTTCAACACCATAAACTTATACACGGGTGAGTGTCTTGGAGAGAACAATGAAGTACCGATCTGCCTTAAATCTGGCAATAACAGCAAGTATCCTATTTACCAGTAACAACCTTGCTGCTGCCGACGATAATGATATTATTGTAACTGCAACACGAACAGCGCAAACCGCTAATGACAGCTTATCGTCGGTAACTGTTATAACAAAAGAACAAATCGAACAACGACAAGCCAATGATATTCCAGAATTACTCAACGGTATTCAGGGTATTGATATTAGCAATAGCGGCGGCCTCGGAAAAGCAACCAGCATTTATATGCGTGGCACCAATGCCAGCCATGTACTTATTTTAATTGATGGCATTCGTATGGGTTCGGCAACACTCGGAACCGTTTCATTACAAAGCATTCCTGTTTCACAAATTGAAAGAATCGAAATTGTACGTGGACCACGTGCTTCGTTGTATGGCTCGGATGCCATTGGTGGCGTTATCCAGATTTTCACAAAAAAAGCCCAATCGAATAACATGAACCTATCAATAGGCTATGGCAGCAACAATACAGAAAGGTTTAATGCTGGCTTTAATACCCGCAAAGAGAATAGTCAGCTTTCCCTGAATATTGGCTACTTGCAAACAAATGGCTTTAATGCCTTAAAAACCAGTGACCCAGATAAAGATGGTTACAAAAATGCATCTGTGAGTGCAAACTATAAATATCAACTTTCAGAGCAGTCCTATTTAACCGCAACATTTATGCAAGCTGAAGGCAATAACCAGTACGACGATCGCTTCACACCAAGTAATATTGTAGATGCAGACTTCGTGCAACAAGCAACAGGCATTAACTATGTTTTTTCTGCCATAAAAGACTGGCAAGTATCTTTAAAGCTAAGCCAAAGTAAAGACGAAAGTAGTAATTTCAAAAATGGTGCAGCAAACGGCACATTTAATACAACCCGCGATATGCTCTCATGGCAAAATGATATTAGTCTGAGTGATACATTGCTGTTAACCACAGGCATTGACTATCAGAATGATAAAGTCGATAGCACGACGAATTATGATAAGAAAACACGTGACAATAAAGGTTATTTTATACAACAACAATGGTTTGGAGATAACAATGACATTCTTACTGCCATTCGCGTTGATGACAATGAAGCCTTTGGTAATAACACAACCGGCAATATTAGCTGGGGAATCAACTTAAATAGCGAGTTACGGCTCATCAGTTCTTATGGAACAGGCTTTAAAGCCCCCACTTTTAACAATCTTTATTTCCCAAGCTCGGGCAATGCAAACATTAAACCAGAAGAATCAGAGTCCTATGAAATTGAACTTCGAGGCAATGCCACAAAAATGCACTGGGCTGTTAACCTTTACCGTACCGATATATCAAATTTAATTGTCTATCCAGCCCCGACTTACCAAGTAACAAATCTGGACAAAGCAAACATTGATGGCCTAGAAGTAAATATAACATTAAAACAAAAAGACTATAATACTCGCGTAGAACTGGCCTTTATTAACCCTGTTAACTCGGTGACAAAAAAAGTTTTGCCCCGTAGAGCAAAGCATACGATGCGAGTAAATGTTGACCAGAATACCGGTAACTGGCGCTCGGGGCTGGAAATTATCATAAAAGGTAAACGCTATGATAATACCAGCAACTCCACAAAACTCGATGGTTACTCTCTGATTAATTTAAATACCCGTTATCCTCTTTCTAAAAACTGGATGCTTCGTGGTAAGATACACAACCTGTTAGGCTCAAAATATCAAACAGCTAATAACTACAACAGTGAAGGACTCGGTGTGTATGTGTCACTTAACTACTCAGGCGACTAGATAAAGCAGCGATATAAATAATTCCGCATGAAAATTAAAAATAACATCGCTATTTTTATTGCAGTATCATTACTGCTTCATATGCTTTTATTTATCGAAATAATGCCGCAAGAGATTATATTGCCCGCAAACACGGGGAATATAATCTCTATCACTATTTCTGAAACTACAGAGGCAAAGACGAAACCTACACCGATACAACAAGCCATTAAAAAACCTGTTACAAATAAGCTCACTATGGCAAAGCAGGTAAACGAAAAAATAATAGGTAAAAAATCAGTACAAAAAACAACGGGGAATATGACAAAAAAACAAAAACCGTCAACCCTTCCCCCAGCACATCCACATGTAGCAAGTGCCGCATCACAAACACAAATAATCAGTTTATTAAAAGATAAAATTAAACAGCACTTTTATTACCCAAAAATAGCACAACGCCAGAACTGGCAAGGCAAAGTACTACTGGTTTTTGATATTAATACGCATGGATTCATAAAAAATATTACTGTAAAAAAGAGTTCAGGCTACTCAATACTGGACACTGCTGCTATGAAATCTCTCACAAAAGTCAGCACGATCCCTCAGGACTGGATAAAATCAGAGTACTATTCAAGCTTAAAGCTCACCGTTAAATATCGTTTAGAGGAAGGTTAAAATGGGACATCGTTTATCAAAAATTTATACCCGCACTGGTGACAAAGGAACAACCGGCTTAGGCGATGGTAGCCGCGTTGCTAAAGATCACCCGCGTGTAGAAGCCTTTGGTACCGTCGATGAATTAAATAGCGCGGTTGGAACGGTACTCGCTTATGATATACCTGATACAGTGCGCGAATGTTTTAATCAGGTTCAGCATGATTTATTCGATTTAGGCGGTGAATTATGTGTTCCTGGGCGAAATGTTATTAGCGATAAAGATGTGGCCTATTTAGAAGATGTGCTCGACAACTTAAATGAGGCACTGCCAAAATTAAAAGAATTTATTTTACCCTCAGGTGG
>UOFT01000002.1_pt1 | contig 25368 bp, 19 predicted proteins | sample 1990121 | NCBI WGS metagenome assembly UOFT01 (sample SAMEA4728526, study PRJEB27164) | hydrothermal vent metagenome | biome: marine basaltic hydrothermal vent biome; feature: marine hydrothermal vent; material: mineral | place: Pacific Ocean | collected 2011-06-14/2011-07-23 | depth 1741 m
CCACTTCGGCAATCGCCTGACTTCCTACGTTAATCTGAATCATGGGGCATTCGCCTTGTACATCATTTAATGTGTGCATTAACTTGTGCAATTTGGTTTTTGTTTTCTTACGTTCGGCCGGGCTGATTTCTTTCTTAGCGGGTTCTTTTTCCTTTGTTCCAGATATTTTAGTGTTATTTTGATGGAAGTCATCTTCGATTTCTTTTTGAAGCTGATGAATATCTGCGACGATATTTTTCTCCTTATCCCACTGTGCTTCTTGCTCTGTCAGTCGTTTTTCCAGCTGATTCAATTCATCGTTGAGAAACTGAATACGCTCATCACAGTTACCAAGAATGGCATTTTCTCGCTCAAGAAGTTTAATATTAGTCTGACATTGTGTGATTCGACGTTGGGTATCTTCGACAGAAACAGGTGTGGCACTTTGGCTTAATGATACGCGTGCGCATGCCGTGTCAAGTAAGCTAACGGATTTGTCGGGCAGTTGTCGAGCAGTAATGTAGCGGGCGGATAATTTTACCGAATCGACTATGGCGTCATCCATAATACGAACACCATGATGGTTTTGTAACATCACCGAAATAGCGCGCATCATATTAATGGCTTTTTCTTCATCGGGTTCTTCTATTTTTACAACCTGAAAACGACGTGTTAAAGCGGCATCGCGTTCGAAGTATTTTTTATATTCTGCCCATGTGGTCGCAGCTATTGTTCGTAGCTCACCTCGTGCGAGTGCGGGCTTTAATAAATTGGCAGCATCGCCTTGGCCTTCTTTGCCGCCGGCGCCAATCATGGTATGGGCTTCATCAATAAACAGTACAATCGGTTCAGGTGAGGATTTGACTTCACTGATAACGGATTTTAATCGGTTCTCAAATTCTCCCTTTACGCTGGCACCGGCTTGCAGTAAACCAAGATCAAGACTTAGCAGCATGACATTTTTCAGTTGGTCAGGAACATCGCCGGACGCGATGCGCAATGCAAAACCTTCAGCAACCGCTGTTTTACCTACGCCAGCTTCGCCGGTAAGGATGGGGTTATTTTGCCTGCGACGAATGAGTATATCGATAATTTGGCGGATTTCTTCATCCCGTCCCAATACGGCATCGATTTTACCTTGTCGTGCAGACTCGGTCAGATTGATGGTGAATTTATCCAGCGAGGGTGTTTTGCTTGGCGTTCCGCTCTTACTGCTATCTGTCTGGGTAGCAGAAGTATCACCGAGGTGAACGTCACGTGATTCACTTGTGCTCCCAACAATTGAGCGAATAACTTCACGCAGTGAGTCAGGCGTTATTTTTTCTAATTCACCACTAGTGGCTTCGGTTGCACGACGTAAGCTATCGTCTAGCAGCATTGCCCCTAAAAGATGAGCCGATGTTGTTAATGGGTGTTGATAATCAATGGATGCCAGCATCCATGCACTTTTAGCCAGCTCAACGACAGAAGGGGATAATGCTGGTGCACGGGTATTACCTGATTTAAGGTATTCAAGTTCTTTATTTAATTCCTGGGCAAATTTACCAGGATTAATATCAAATTTATCTAAAATAGCAAGCAAGTCGCTATCCTGTATTTCTAATAATTTAATAAGCCAGTGTTCAATTTCAACATTATAATGTTGACGTGACAGACAAAACCCGGCGGCACCTTCGAGTGCGGTTTGGCAAGGGTTATTTAATTTCCCTACTAATGATTTTAAGTCGATGCTGATCATGGTCTTCCCTCTGTGATCTTTTTTTATTTAGTTTGTGTTTTATTTGTTGGGGTTTGCTGTTGCTTACCCCAAACTGTTGTGTATTCGTCATTCCCGTGGAGGCGGGAATCCAGAAATAATACAAAAGGCCGTTTATATTAGGACTAGATTCCCGTCCCCGTCTCCACTGGGGACAGGCTCTTCGCGGGAATGACGCATTTATTTTAATCTATTAGGCGATACAACAATATCAACCGTTTTACTTTCTTCCTCTTGCTTTCCTGATTTTGGCAGCCATGTATTCCAGCCAACGATCGGTGGTGATTTTTTACTAAGTTCTACTTTATTTGGAATATCTGAACGCTTAATACGGATGATAAAATCATAATTACATTCCAACCCAGCATAAAGACGAACAATTTCATTTAATGCCTTTAGCGCTGGTGTGCCGGGTGCAAAGTGTTGTTGTTGATGCTTGTTTAGCGGCCCAAGAATAATGCGAATTTTTCCCTGTGCATACCAGCCTTTTCGCCCAAGAATGGCGGAGCGACTTAAACTGGCATTTTGACCTTTTGGGTGTTCTTTTGATGTTAAGCGTGTACGAACGTCATCGATTAAAGGCTGCCATTGGCCAACAAATTCTTTTATTTGTACTGGGATAGAAAAATGCCGTTGCAATATTTGTTTTAAACAGGTTGATGTTTTTACATTTTGGCTTAATAAGCCACTGTAAAAGAGCAGTGATTCATCGTTGGTATAAAGCCGGTTATCAAGATGTTTTGTACCTAAGCCCACAAGTGCGAGCAGTGCCTTTGTGTGGGCATCTTTTTCTTGTGTTGGCTTTGTTGTTAATCTTTTTCTTTCGTACTCAATAGGAAGACGGTATTTTACAGATGCCTGATAGAATAGCGAAATAGTACGGTGGTTGAACAGGTCTAAAAAATTCAGTAATGATTTGTCTTTAATTTTAAGGCGTTGCAAAATCATTTCAGTATAATGATACGGTAAAATGCCGCTTGCGCCGGTGAGCCCCATTAGGTTAACTAAAACATGCCACTGTTTGTTTTTATTGGAATTTTTATTTCTCTTTTCTGCATTGATCGTTGCTATATCGGATGAATGAAATTCCAGCTTTTGACTACTATGGAAACGGATCGCTTCCGCTTCAGGAGGGATGAAACGCGCAACGGACATGGCTTTACTGGTTTCATGTTTTGAGCTAGGGTTTTCCTGTAAATCATAGAAACAGCTACGCTCTAACAGCCGTACCGTTTGAATAAAGGAGTAAGCAGCTGCGTTATCAGTTAGGTGCTGTGTTACAGAAGTATTTTTTTGCCAGCTCGTGGAGGACATTTTTTAAGGTAGCCTTCTTTATTTTTTAATTTTATCAGTACGCGAGTAAATGAATTAATAGAGCAATACAGCGCAAAAAAGTGTTCTAAAACACTGGCGAACAAAAAACTGCTACTGCCAGCGAGTTGTGAATCATCCAGCGTCACTTCTACCTCGATACCACGGCACAATGTCGCGCGACCATCAATGTTAAGTGGTGCACTGATGGGGTGTGCATTTACATTTTCGATAGATGCTATAAGTGCGCGGGTGACGGCAGACTCACCAAAATCATACAGACGTAGAATTTCTTTTAATGCTTCTGTTGCATTATCTTGGCCGGTCAGTGACAAATGGTTTAAATTCAAATGAGACAATAACCGCCAGCGAGCATGGTTTCTTAGCGGTGGTTGTACCGTCACGGATGGTTTTGTAATGCAACGAATACTTGCGCACGGTGGAGCGCTGTCTACACATTGCAGCTTAGGCTGTTCATTGTTAAACGGGAGCTTGGCTGGTTGATTTCGATTGCTGCAGGTTGTATTAATAATAAGGATACGATCATCCGCTTGATTGGGGTTGAAATTCAAGTCGACAAGATTAATATAAACATCGGTTGCATCGTCTCTTTCGAAGTCACCGAGTTTTGAGTGCCGTCGTGATGCAGACCAGAATGAATGGCTTTCACTTTCCTGATGCTCATGGGTAAGGCCATAGATAGGGTGAAATTCTTCATGCTCACCGGATGAATTGGTTGCGGTCACTTTGTCAATTGAATAAACCTCGAAACCGGCTGGGCGACGAACATCAGGGATAACCTGATATTCATCCTGAGTATGATCCAGTTTTATGGGGTCTGTTTTTTGTTTAAATAAATTAATAACGGGGGTACAACCTAACAGGAAGGTTTCACTTGAAATATTATGTTCGAGTTCAACATCGGATGTCGAAAAATAAATATACAAGTCCAGTTTATTGCTTGTGTGTGCCGCTAACTTTTTAGTTAAGCCGGTAAAGTCCACAAACATGAATTTCTCAGGGAAGATAAAATATTCGGTTAATAACCGGTAGCCGGTAAAGGATGATGGTGGGTAAGGAAGCATGCCGTCTTCATCCTCAAAGCCAACAGCTTGGATACAGTCTTTACCTAAATAAACAGGTGTCGTATCGTCTTCGGATTGTGCCATCACCACGTTTAAGCAATCATTTAATAGTAGCTGATATAACGGGTTGATATGTTGAGACTGGCCTTTTAAATAAAAACGGATAGTGTCGGGGTTGAGTTCTGAAAATGTAATTTCATTTGAAAATGTTTCAAGTGATATTTTTAAAACACTCTGGGCACCTTTAACAGAGGCTGAACCTGGAGTTACAAAGGGTCGGCCAATAACTTTGGCTGATATAACTTGTATAGGCAATATTTCAGTTGGATACACGGTCGTAAAGTGACAGCGCTCACCTTTAAACAACTCGGTTTCGAGTAACGCATCTTTTTCGATGGTGTAACTTGAATCGAGTTGATCTTTGTCGGCATCAAACTGAATAATACTCATCGACGGAATAGGGCGCTGATAATGCGGGAACAATACATTAAGTAATGAATCACTGAGCTCGGGGAAGTCATCATCGAGCTTGTGTTGGATACGTGCATTTAAATAAGCAAAACTTTCGATTAACCTCGAAACATGAGGGTCTTCTATGGTGTCTGCATTAATACCTAATCGGCCTGCAATTTTAGGTTGCTCTTTTGAAAACTCTGAACCCAGTTGCCGAATAAAGGCAAGTTCCTTTTCAAAGTAGGGTAGCAGTTCATCAGCCATTGCCAACCTCCCTTACATTTATGGAGCGTGTCACGGGTTCCAGTACCGAGTCGAAAACAATAACTTCGGGGTAGGGGTCGGCATAAAGGGTCGCATCAATTCTAAACCGTACTGTCCTGTCCAGTTTGTCGGTATTATCCTGTAAGGATACTTTAACGGATTTAAAGCGGGGCTCATAATCTCTTAATATAGATTCAAAGTTGTCGATAAATTGTTGTTTTTTATCAAGGTCTGACATATTTACGGTTGCCAGATCCGGTAAGCCATAATTTAGTAATGATAGTTCCAATTGGCCTAGTTCCTCTGCGGGTTCTATAATTCGGTGCCGAGTGTTTAATAAATTTTCGAGATCCCTGCGCACACTGTTTCGTAAGTTTTTTAGTTTATGATATTTATTGGTATCAGCATCAACACTAATTTGCGGTTCGTCGTCCAGCAATCTGTCGAGTATTGAAGCTCTTAATTTCTTTTTTTTGTTAACTTGTGCCATGACTATCCTGTTTTTAGCAGTTCAGTTGCAAGTTCAAGTTCAGAAACCATTTGATCGAGTTGATAATGTGGCTTCATATGAATAACACATAAAAATTGTCCAGGCTTGGCAGGGTGTTCTTTTACACTAACCGATGCCTCGCGTAATGGATAACGCGCCTGCGCTTCCCACTCGAGATCTTCTCGCCCAGTGGTGTATTTATGTAGCCAGTTCTGGATATATTCTTCGACCATGCTGGCTGATTGAAATGAACCGATTTTGTCTCTGAAGATAACTTTTATATAATGTGCAATACGGGAACCACATAAGATATGTTGTAACATAACGGATAGTTTAGCATTCACGTTCGCTTCTTTGTTACTTTGTAATTTTGGTCTATGTACAGACTGATTATTATAAAAAGCAGCAAAAGGGCTGTCGTAACACTGGCATAAGGGTATAAATCCTAGGTCACTCATTTCACGTTCAAGTTTGTCGGTAATAATGACATCGGTAACGGGTTTAGGCTGGATATTCTCGGCATCTGTTTTAAAAGTATCAACAGGTAGTGTTGTTAACAGGCCGCCACCTATCTGGTTACGTATTACACCACGAATATGGCCAAACCAGCCGACGTTGATAAATTCTCGAATTAAAATGCTGGCAAAGCCATAGCAGGCATTACCCCAAAGGTAATTTTCATTACTGTTCGTTGCTTGCTCATAAAAGAAGATACCTTTATAGCTACCAGGCTGGCTGCGATAGGGTAAACGCAATAATATACGAGGCAAGGTTAAACCTACAAAACGGGCATCGGGTTTATCTCTGAACCGCTGCCATTTTATATATTCCTTTTGACTGAAAATATTTTGTAAATTGAGTGGTTGCCCTAGGCCTGTAAAATGGTCTAAACCAAATAATTCGGCAGAGGCGCCAGCAATAAACGGGGTAAAGGCGGTTGCTGCAATTTCAGCCATACCTTCAAGGGTGGCCAAATCATCATGCGGATGGCCTTTTGATGTTCGGTGGCTTATTTCATAATCACCAATCAACACACCAAAGGGTTCGCCACCGGCAATACCGTATTCGTTATTGTAAATTTTCTGAAACAACTGGCTCTGGTCAAATTCCAGTGCACGATTAATATCTTTAGCAACGTCAGACCAACTGACATCCAGTACTTTAATTTTTACATTTTTAGCTTCTTCAGCCTGTACCGTTAAGAACCAGAGGCCACGCCATGAGGCTTCGAGTTTTTGTAAACGGGGGTAATGGATTATTTTATTCAGTTGTTCATTAATTAAGTGATCAATATCAGAAATAGAGCGGTGTATTACTGCGGTAATATCATCGGTGTTCTTTATTAATTTTTCCTGCGTGTGTTCATTTAACCAGTAAAAAAGGGCTTTGACGGTATCGGTCTCAGACAAGAACTCATCAAGGCTGGTTATATAGGTAGGCTGTTCGGTAAGCGACTTTAATACAGGGCTGTAACTGATAGGCTGTTTCTGTTTCGGTGGTGATTTTATATTATTGGGCGACAGCACTGCTTTATCCACTTAAATAAATGCGGGGAGATTGCCTCCCCGCGACTACTTATCCTGCTTTTGGTATTTTGGCAACGAGCCGTAACGAAGCGGTCAGTTCTTCCATTTGTAGCCAGGGGCGCATCCACGCCACGGCATTGTAAACGCCAGGTTGACCAGGTACTTCTTTAACTTCGACCTGTGCTTCGGCAAACGGGAATTTTGCTTTCATTTCAGGGCTGGCGCCTGGGCTGGCATTTACATAGTTGCCTATCCAGCGATTAAGCCATTCTTCTGCGTCAGCGGCTTCCATAAAGGAGCCCACTTTATCGCGTGCCATCACTTTAAGGAAATGAGCAACGCGAGAGGTAGCCATAACATAAGGTAGACGTGCTGATATTTCTGCGTTAGATGATGCATCAGGATCGTCATACGATTTTGGTTTTTGTGTTGTTTGCGCACCAAAGAAAACCGCGTAATCGGTATTTTTATAATGGCATAAAGGTAAGAACCCGAGTTTACTGAGTTCCGCTTCGCGCCGGTCAGTAATACCAATTTCAGTTGGGCATTTCTGATCCATATCACCGTCATCACTGACAAATACATGTGATGGCAAGCCTTCAACTTTACCGCCACCTTCTGCGCCACGGATGCTGGTACACCAGCCATTTTCTGCAAATGATTTAGTAATGGTGGTGCCCATCGTATAAGCTGCATTCATCCAGCAATATTCATCATGCTCACCTTCCAAGTGTTTGCCATCGCTGGTTACGCGAGCTTCTTCAAAGTTAAATACTTCAACCGGTTTTGTTGCTTCGCCGTAAGGTAAGCGTGCTAATACCCGTGGCAGGGTTAAAGTAACAAAGCGTGAATCTTCGCTGTCACGAAAGCTGCGCCAAGGAATGTATTCTGCTGAATCAAATATTTTCTCAAGATCACGAGGCTTAGATAATTCCGTATAGCTATCGAAGCCAAACATGGATGGGCTGGCTGCTGAAATAAATGGGCAGAAGCCGGCAGCAGCAATGTTCGACATGTTAGTGAGTAAATCCATGTCATCAGGGTGTGATGAAAATTCATAATCACCGATTAAAGCGGCATAAGGTTCGCCACCAGCGATGCCAAATTCACTCTCGTATATTTTTTTGAAAGTCTGGCTTTGGTCAAATTCAGCCGCAGTTGATAAATCCTTCACCAGTTCTTTCTGGCTGATATTCAGCATACGAATTTTTAGCTGGGTGCTTGTTTCTGAATTCATTACCAAGTGATTTAACCCGCGCCAAGAACCTTCTAATTTCTGAAATTTCTCATTTTGTAAAATGGCGGATAGCTGGCTTGATAAGGCTCCGTCAATGGCTGCGATGGCGGCATTGATAGTGACGGCGAGGTTTTTATCCCATTTTACCGTGCCTTTCATCGCTTCGGCGGTAAGGGTTTTTAACAAGTCTTCGGTGACATCTTTTTCTGTTTGTTTGGTTGCACCAATAGCCTGTTCGAGTAAACTGACTTCTAGAACATCATCGTCTAGAAGTTCTTCAACTTGTTGTTCTTTCTTAGCCATTATTTGTCACCTTTTTCGTTATCGATACCCAGCTCATCAGAGAAAGAACTGAGGGCATCTGAATTACTTAAAATTTCTTCAAGTATATTTTCTAAATCTTCCGAGCGATCGGCTTTTGTGAGTAAGTCGCGTAATTTATTGCGCGTATCCATTAATTTTTTAAGAGGCTCAACTTTGTTTACAATTTTATGTGGTTCAAAGTCTTCCATATTTCTAAAGTCAAGGTTGACAGAAAATTCGCCTGCGTCTTTCTCTAAGGTGTTTTCAACCTTCATTCCTAAGCTAGGCGAAATATTTGCCATTACATCATTAAAATTGTCACGGTCAATTTGAGAAAATTTTCTGTCTTTTAACGATTTTTTTGTTTCGGTGTTATCACCGGAATAGTCGCCCATAACGCCCATTACAAATGGGATTTCTTTTTCTTCTACGGCACCGTTTGTTTCAACATCGTAAGTGATGTGTACGCGGGGTTTACGTACTCTTTTTAATTTGTCGTGGATACTGTCAGCCATGATAATTCCTTAATTTTGTATTGAATTTGAATGTTTAGTCTTCATCTTTAATATTGACGCCAGTTACAGATGAAAAATAATCACGAGATGAATTATCGGGGATCAATTCACCGATAAGTTCATTAAGAGGCATATTTCCCCACTTTACCGCTTTTGCCAGAACGTAGGGGATGGGGGAATGGGGTTCGGTTTTCAGAAAAAATTCTGAGATTGCATGAAGTTGTTGAAAGGCTACTTCACGAGACGTGATGGGCCCCGCAGCGTTGTTGCCTGTTTTAGCACTACTGGTATTGCCGATGTCTTCGTTCGATTCGTCTTGTTGTTGAATTTCTACTGGAAATTTATTCTTACCCAAGTGATTCACGGCACCTAAACATTGTTCTAGCACGGCAATCATGTTACTCGTTGGTGGTGCTTCATGTGACTCGCAGCGCTCATCGAGTAACTGACTGATTTTTTTATATTCAGTAATGCAATCGGTAATGGCTTCGCGTAAGTCAATATAAAAGGCTTCACTGGACTGGTTAACCGCTGCTTCAATGTCATCGAGTGAGAAGCCATTTTTTGCCGCATTTTCAGAACGTGTGTCAGGATCGGTTATTTTTTGTACATCACGCGCTTGCTGATATTGCCAGTAGCTAAAGGGGGTGGGTTGGCCTCCTTCGGTGATTGGAATGTTTCGAATCGGTGCCATTAACACGCCCTCGGCTCCTTCGCCATTAAGGCCAGCTAAAGGCGCAACGCGAATAAGCATGCCGTCTTCGTCGGGCAGAGGGTAAATCGAATCCCAATATTGTTCGATTAGTTCTCGGGTGAGTTTTAGGCAACTCCGTAACCCCTGAAAGCCATTTAAGCGAACTTGTGCTTCAATATACCAGCTGGATATTTCCAGATCTTTACTGTGGTTGGTTATTATTTCAGGCGCTAATAGGCTAATATTTCGCCAATGTTCGATGGCTTCATTGTTGTTTTTGTCGTACATATTACTGCGTTCGGCAGCACGCGCAGACATACGCGCTTGTTTAATCTGTTGGTAAATTGAATCTGGCTTTTGATCTTGCCGAATGTCAGAGCCAACGGGATTATCTTCGGCGATAGGTTCAAGTAATTTGGTTATGTCTATGTTTGTTGCTGAGGCCATCGTTAAGTACATCCATATCTAAAGGCGGATCCATGTTGCTTATATCTTCAATACGGCATAGTAAAGCTAAATAAGCAGCATGTCTGGTTGATTTGTAACCAATAATGTAATCATTTTTTATAATTGAGAATTACATCCTTTACTTTTATATGATATTTAGATAATTATGTAAAGCATGGATAGCTTGAAGTGAGTTGTAATTCACAAACCTTAATATCCTTCCTTACTATATTCTTACTGTTAATGCCGATGTAGTTGGTTATATTTTGTCCAAATAGTATTTTATATGCATTGCCTGTTTTCAATGTATGTAAAAATGTAAATGTAAATGTTATTGTAGCTTAGAGTAAAAAAACAGCTTTATAAAATAATACTAAGCGATACACGGATTTGTTTAATGTCTTTATTAATGACCATCATTGAGTACCCTGAGAATTGCACCGTTCAGGAATCATCAAAAACTTTTGGTGAGCAGGGGGGTACGATTGGCCGTGGTGCGGAGAATTACTGGATATTGAGCGACCCTGATTGCTATCTGTCTTCATGCCACAGTCAGATTAGTTTTGAAAATGGTGTTTATTTATTAACCGATATCAGCACCAATGGCACCTTTCTTAATGGCTCAAGAGAGCCAATGGGCAAAGGAAACAAGGTTCAGCTTCAGGACGGGGATGAAATTGAATTAAGTGACTACAAATTTAAAATAAATTTATGGGCGTCTGAGCAAAGCTCTGTGAGTCCATCTTTTGACAATACAATGTCAGCCGATGATCCTTTTGCTGCTCCGGATTTAGCCCCGCATTCAAACCAGAGTTTTGACTATACCGATCCGTTTGCAACGGGAGAAATTGTTTCTCCGGTTGAATCTTTAGTTAATTCTTCTTCACAGGAAACCGATCCCCTAGCCGTTCTGGATAATCAGCGGCGTATTACCGATAACGCCTCCTTTAATTCTGATGCTTTTGCGAACAACAGTTATGCCGATCAGGCAGACGTTATGAGTCAAGCCGTGGCGTGGCCAACATCGAATCCGAAAACGGATTTTTCTGGTATTCCTGAAGACTGGGACGTTGCTAATGATATGGGCAACGATGATGGCGTAGCGGTTATGAATAATGATGTAGCACAAATTGTCACTAACACAATCAGTCAATTGCAACAAGACGGTAGCGTTAACAATGAAGCTGCACTTAATTATAATCGAGAAGAAACACAGGAATTGCAAAACGAAAACATTAAGTTACGTGAAGAACTTAATGTTATAAGAAAAAAATTCATTGCTTACCAAAAGAAAAATCAACTGCCGTCGAACATGTCAGTTGATACGACCACGATTAGAGCTATGGGGCTGCCAGTTAAAGGTCTTACTAAAAAGCAGGTTCATGGTATTAACCAGATGGTGGGTGAAATGATTCGCGAAACGGTCAGTGGAATGATGCAAGTTTTAACTTCGCGCAATAGTATCAAGAATGAATTCCGTATGAATGTAACCACCATCCAGCCGGTTGAGAATAATCCATTAAAGTTCTCTGCCAACGTGGATGATGCGCTGGAAAATATGTTTGTTAAAAAAGGAAGTTCCTATAAAAAACCAATCGAAGCCATACAAGATGGCTTTCATGGCATTGCAGAACATCAAGTTGCGATACTGGCCGGAATACATGCTGCTTTTAAAGGCGCCATTGAACGGTTTAATCCTGAATCGCTGGAAGATCGGTTTGACCGACAAAGCAAAGGCAACCTTGATTTGATTCCAGGTTTAAAAAAGGCCAGAAACTGGAACCAGTTTATTCATTATTATAAGGATCTTTTTGATGATATGGATGATTCCTTTCAGTATCTGTTTGGTGACGAATTTGTTCGAGCCTATGAAGATCAGTTGCAGCGATTGGTCATAGAAAGAAAATCAAATTTACATAAAGGTTAATTTAATTAAAATGATAAGAAAAAAAATCATTACATTAGTATTTGTTAGTAGCATTACCCTCTTAATTTCAGCCTGTTCATCAATGAATGAATGGGTGGGAACAAAACTGGGGTTTGATACCGATTTAACATTGAACTTGAAAGTTGATGCAGATATTAACCCCGATGATAAAAAACGACCTTCGCCACTGTTTGTTCGTTTATACGAACTAAAAACAAATAAAATGTTTAATCGTGCTGATTTTATTGGTTTATATGAGCGAGACAAAGAAGTGTTGGGCGCAGATCTTGTGGCCAAGCAGGAATTGAAACGATTGGTTCCCGGGGTTAGTCGTGAAGAGAAGTTTGTATTAAATAAAGAAACACGTTACATCGCATTGTATGCAGAATTTCTGAATTACAAAAAGGCAAAATATAAAATTATTGTGCCGGTGGTTTCAAATAATGTTATTGCAACATCTATAACGGTGGCGGTTTCTGGTAGTAAATTAAAATTAGTCGAATAATGCAAGCTGGCCATTAATAGGCAGTCAACAGTTAAATAACCTGAACAATATGGCGAATAAATAATGTCTCTAGAAAGTAAAATATTATGGTACGAGGGAATGTTTTTAAGCCCTCAACATTTTCAGCAACAGGAACGTTATTTTGAACGCTTTGTTGACAGTAAGTGTGAAGCATTAGGGGCTTATGGTTGGGGATTACAGGAATTTGAACTCGATCAGCAGTTATTAAAGCTTGGTAAAATTGCTATTATTCATGCGAAAGGCGTGTTACCAGACGGCACACCGTTCAGCTTCCCTGATACCGATGAGGCGCCACCGGTATTAACAGTGCCCGAGAACACACACGACAGTATTGTTTATCTTGGTGTGCCGGTTAAACGCCCTGGCGCAATGGATGTTGTTAAAGATGTCAGCAGTCAGGGGTTGGCACGTTACTATTCTCATGAGCATGAAATACGGGATGTGACAACCGACAGTGGTGATAATTTATCATTGGATGTGGGCAAGTTACGTTTACGGTTATTGCTTGAAAGTGACGACCGCAGTGGCTATGCCTGTATTGGTTTGCTCAAGATTGCGGAATCCAGAGAAGATAATAATATTATTTTAGATGATCAGTATATTCCGACTTGTTTGGATTGTAATGTTGCTCCTAAATTGTCGGGGTTTTTATCGGAACTTGTTGGTTTGTTACATCATCGTGCCGAAGCGATAGCAGGTCGTTTAGCTGATGTTAATCGAGGTGGTACAGCAGAAATTGCAGATTATATGATGCTGCAACTGATTAACCGTATCGAACCGTTGTGTTTGCACTTATCGCAAATGAAAGGGCTACACCCTGTTGACCTTTATGCGCAAGCAATTCAAATGGTGGGCGAGCTTTCTACGTTTGTTGCCGCACATAAACGCCCGCCGGTTTTTCCACCTTATTTGCATGCAGAGTTGCAGGCGACATTTTTACCGATTATGGATTCATTACGCGCAGGTTTAAGCATGGTCTATGAGCAAACCGCTGTGTCGCTTAACCTAGTAGAAAAGAAATACGGTATTCGTGTTGCACAAATTACCGACCGTTCGCTTATTGGTAAGGCCATGTTTGTATTAGCTGCACGCGCTGATGTAGCCGAGTCTAATTTACAGTCTGCACTGGCTGCACAATTAAAAATCGCATCGGTTGAACGTATTCGCCAATTAGTGAATGCCGGTATGCCGGGTATTGCCATTAAAGCATTACCGGTTGCACCGCGCCAGATCCCCTTTCATTCAGGTTACACTTACTTTGAACTTGATCGCCAAAGTGCTTTATGGAAAGACCTGCAAAAGTCCGGCGGGATTGCAATGCATGTCGGTGGGGACTTCCCTGGGCTTGAGCTTGAATTTTGGGCGATTCGACAGTGAGCGCTGTATTGATGAGGCCTATAACGATTAGTACAGGGGGGTGTTATGTCGTCAGATAATTTTAATCCAGATAAAACGGTTTTTCGCCAGCCGAGTGTTACTTCAGACCGGACTGTTATTAAACCGATGCCGGGTGGGCGCTTGCCCAGTTCGGCGACACCTCAGCCAGATTTATCTCGACCGCCAGAGCGGCCTGTGTCACAACCGGTGCAACAAGCAGCACCACGAGTTGATACAGAAGCAGCCTATTTCAGAACCACGCGTGGTTTAAATCCGTTGGTTAATGCCGCCTCCGTGTTGCTTGCGGTTTTTGAAAAAACAAAACAGGCCGTCAGTCACCCTGATATTGGTGGCTTGCACCAACGCTTAGTAAACGAAATTAAATCATTTGAAATACGTGCAAAAGAGCAGGGCATTGCTTCTGAAATTGTTTTGTCGGCACGATATATTTTATGCACCATGTTGGATGAAGCAGTATTAAATACGCCTTGGGGTTGTGAGAGTGCCTGGCATCAGCGGTCTCTACTCAGTATCTTTCATAATGAAACATCGGGTGGTGAAAAGTATTACCTTATCCTTGACCGGCTGCGGCAGTCACCGTCTGAAAGCATTTATATTATTGAGTTGTTTTACATTTCCTTGAGCATTGGCTTTGAAGGTAAGTACCGCTTAAGCCCACGTGGCAAAGAAAGCATCAATCGAATACGCGATGAGTTATTCAGTATTATCCGACAGCATCGCGGCGAATATGAGCGTGAGCTTTCTCCTAGCTGGCAAGGTTTGGGGAAAATCAGGAATACGATGGCGCAATATATCCCACTTTGGGTTGTTGCCAGTGTCGTTGTTGCTATTTTGTTTTCAAGTTATTCCGGCTTTAGATACTGGCTATATAACTCATCCGTTCCTGTTGTCACCCAACTGGAAACTATTGCGCAGACAAAAATAAAGCCAGCGTCATACCGCAGTAAATGAATACTTAAGAGTTAGAGTCATGAAAAAAATCGCCTTATTTTTTAAAAATCGTACTGTGATATCCATCATCGGGTTGATCGCATTATCGGTTGTTATCTGGTTTATTGGGCCGTCTATTAAATTTGGCGAAAGTAATTCAGCTCCATTGGGCGGCGAAACAGCACGTCTTGTTTTTATTCTGCTAATAGCCCTTGCATGGGGGATCAGCAATCTGCTGGCTCAAAAAAAGAACCATAAGAATAATGAAGAGTTTGTTGCTGATTTGCATGAGAACCAGCTACAAAATGACAACAGCAAGGTTCAAACACAATCTAGCAATGAGGTAATGCAGATTGAAAAACGCTTTACAGAAGCACTTTCGACATTAAAGCGCCTGAAATTTTCGGGTAAGGGAGCGAATAAAGCACTTTACGAACTGCCTTGGTATATCATTATCGGGCCACCGGGTTCGGGTAAAACAACGGCACTCATTAAATCCAGCTTAGACTTCCCGCTGGCCGAGCAGTTTGGTAAAGGTGCCTTGCAAGGTGTAGGTGGAACCCGTAATTGTGACTGGTGGTTTACCAACGAAGCGGTACTTATTGATACGGCGGGGCGCTATACCACGCAAGACAGCCATCGTGTTGTTGACAGTTCTGCATGGGAAGGATTTTTAAACTTACTTAAAAAGAACCGGCGGCGACGGCCTATAAACGGGGCAATTATTGCAATCAGTTTGCATGACTTATTGTTCCAGACAGAAGAAGAACGCATCCTGCACGCTAAAACAATACGCATGCGTATTGATGAGCTGATGGGCAAACTCGAAATTCGCTTCCCTATTTATCTGATGTTTACAAAAACCGATATGGTTTCTGGGTTTTCAGAATACTTCGAAGACTTAGCGAAAGATGAGCGTGAGCAAGTATGGGGCATTAGTTTACCAAATGCACCTCATGCATCAGATGGCCCTGATTTTAACTTTTTAAATGAAGAATTTTCAAAATTAATCGAACGGCTTTATGACCGTGTTTTATGGCGTGTACAGCAGGAAACGGATGTTAAGCGGCGCACCGCCATTCAGGGCTTCCCTCAGCAGATGGAAAATCTAAAATTTATTATTGACAGCTTTGTAACACAAACCTTTGTTAAAAATCGCTATCATTTTCAGCCTTACTTACGTGGCGTGTACTTTACCAGTGGTACACAGGATGGCACGTCGATTGATCGTCTGATGACATCGGTTTCGGCAAACTTCGGCTTTGCACGTGACGCAGCGCAGTCTGCACTTCAACAGGGTAAAAGCTTTTTCCTTGGTCGGTTGTTTCGTGATGTGATTTTCCCTGAGTCTGAGTTAGTGGGGTCAAACCGGCGTTATGAAACTATTTTCCGTTGGGTGCAGAATGTAAGCTATGCAAGCATTGCCGCTATTGGTATTACGCTGTTTGTTGTTTGGTTGGGTAGTATCACACGGCATGAAATGTTTATGTCGGAAGTGTCAGGCTATGTCGCTGAGTTTAAAGCCGAGAATAAACGCCTTGTTACTTGGAAAAAAGATTTACGGAGTGTGTTGCCATCACTGAATGTGCTGGCCAAAGCCAGTGTTGTTTATGATCAGGAAGAACACCCTTGGTTGTCGAGTATGGGTTTATACGACGGCAATGTTGACCTCGCCGCTGATAATGCCTATGCGGAACAGTTAAAAACGTTACTATTGCCACGTTTAATCAACGAGCTTGAACTCTTTATCAAACAAGGTCACCGCGGTGGTGATTTGTATAATACTTTTAGAACCTACATGATGTTCAGTAAAACCGAGCACCTAAACAAAGGGATGGTGGTGGACTGGTTTAAAGCCAATTGGAGTAAACGCTTGCAGGGTGAAGCAACTGCCCGTAAACAGTTAGAGCAACACCTCGTAAATTTACTTGCACTTGATATAAACAAAGTTAAATTAAATAATAGCCTTGTTGCACAAACTCGATCATTGCTATTGCGGGTACCGGTATCAAAACGTGTTTATAGCCGTATTCGTACCAACCCAGATTACAGTCAGACGGTTGATTTATTAAATCAATTTGGTATGTCGGTACGGGCTGCTTATAAAGTTGACAATCAGACTAGCCGTGCTTTAACAATCCCCTTTCTGTTTACTTACGAAGGATATCGTACGATTGATTTCTCTGTGGATTCGCCTGTAATTTCAAACATCGTTAATGAGCGCTGGGTTTTAGAAGATGGAAAAACAGCCCGTGTCGACTTTATTAAAGAAGACCTTGCCGATATTAGTAAAAAAGTAAAAGAGCATTACCTGGCAGACTATGCCACGACATGGCGGAATGTATTATCTGCATTGGATATTTCTGGCTTCTCTAATTTAAAACAAGCGAATGATGTCTTAACAAATTTCACCGACCCTGTTTATTCGCCACTGCTATCTGTTCTACAGGTATCCAAAGAAAATACCCAGCTAACGGCACCATTATTATCAAATTTAGCGGGTGATAAACTTGATGGAGGTAAAGCTAAAGTATCGTTGTTAGCCAATAAAAACTTCGGCAATAAAGTCGATCGACAATTTCGTGAAATTAATAAATTATTGCGCGAGTCCGATAAGCAACCTGCCGCCATTGCCGGAGTTATTTTAAAAATCCAGCAATTACGTGATTTTATCGGCGAAGTAAGTTTGTCGCCTGATCCGTCTAAAAAATCATTTGATATTGCAAAAGCACGTTATGCCAACGGTGGGGGTAATGCGATTACTTCGTTACGGTTGTACGCCAAGAGCACACCTCAGCCGGTTAAGCGCTGGCTAATATCACTAGCCGATGAGTCATGGAAGGTGATACTTAAGTCTGCTCATCAGCATATAAATTCAGAATGGAAAAGCAAAGTGCACAGTGCGTATGTCGAAGGTTTAGCCGGGCGCTACCCGCTACGTAAATCATCAAGCAATGAGCTGGCAATATATGATTTTAGCGAATTTTTTAAGCCAAAAGGAACAATGGATAATTTTTATATTGAGTTTGTTAAACCGTTTATAAACACTAGAAGAGGTTGGACAAATCGAGTTGTTGATAATTACAGTTTAGGATTGTCTAAAAAAACGATTGCCCAGATTAGAAAAGCACAAAGAATTAAAAATATTTTCTTCAGGAAAAATCCTGAAACACCGAGTATAAGATTCCAGCTAAAGCCTTATTTGTTGGGTAAAAACAATGCTCGTTTTACCCTTGAAGTGGGTGACAAACGTATTGTCTATAATCATGGGCCAAAGTTCTGGAAAACGCTTACCTGGAATGGTGCAGATGAAAATACCCGCGCAAGGCTTATTTTTGAAGATTTGAACGAACAGCTACATATTAAAGTGTATGAAGGAAACTGGGCGTGGTTCCGTTTGCAGGATCAATCTCGGTTAACCAAAACGAGACAGTCAAATACTTATTTTGTTAACTATAGTGTTCCGAAAAAAGCACAGGCTGATGGTTATAAAGTTGCAAAAAATGAGCATAATATTACTTTTCAAATAAAGGCGAAAAGCGTCAATAACCCGTTTAGCAGTAATCTGTTAAGAACATTTAAGTGCTCGGAAAGAATTTAAATGTCAGCAGATGCACTAACAGGACTCTTTGGTAAGTTACCGGCGCACGGTGATTTTGTACAACGTAATTTACCAAGTGCGTTTATTGAAATATGGGATGGCTGGCTTCAGCATTACATTGCTGCTTCGCAAGAGCAGTTAGGCGAGCAATGGCTTGATGTGTACTTAACTAGCCCTATATGGCGGTTTATGTTTTCCCCCGGTGCCGTTGATGCCGATTCCTGGGCAGGTATTATGTTGCCCAGTGTGGATAAAATAGGGCGTTATTTCCCTTTTTCTATTATTACCCGTTTGCCATCAAATATAAGTTCACTTGAGTTTTTATTGGCACAAAATGACTGGTTTAGTCACATGGAAGATCTTGCCCTTAAGGCGCTCAGTGGTGACTTAACCGTGGATGATCTTATCGAAGAAATTGAGCAAGTTGTTATAAGCTATAACACGATATATATAAACACGGACGATCTTGAAAATAATAATCCAGTTGTTATTAATATGGATTTTGAAGAACAGTCACCCTCATCTGTGTCGGACTATATGTTGGACACTATTTTAAAGAAATCAGTTGCAAGTTACAGTGCATGGACAACGCCAGGTTCAGAACGCGTTTCCCCTAACTTATTTTTATCTCAGGGTTTGCCGCCTATTCAGGGTATCACTGCAATGATGAATGGTCAGTGGGACTGGCAGCAACCCTATAAATTAACGGCCAACTAAGTAGTACTGCGATGACGACAACTGACATTACAATGAGGCGCGCAATAAAGTGGAATTCCGCTGCACAAACCAATACTGGTTGTGTACGAGAAGTGAATGAAGATGCCATTTTTTTAAAACCAGAAATAGGCGTGTGGGCGGTTGCCGATGGGATGGGAGGCTATGAAGCCGGTGATATTGCAAGCAATATGATAGTGGAGTTGCTTGATGATATTGAAGATAAAGTCTCTCTTTCAGATATTGTTGATAATATGGAAGATAAATTTATTGAGGCTAATACCAACATTCTTGAATATGCCGATGTAATGCGCGACAAACAAATGATGGGCAGTACTGTTGTGGGCTTAATTATTCGCGGTAGAGTGGGTGTTTGTTTATGGGTGGGTGATTCCCGTTTATATCGTTATCGTAATGGTGAGTTACAACAATTATCACAGGATCATAGTCAGGTGCAGGAACTTATTCAGCAGGGATTTTTAAGCGAAGAAGATGCAGTGAATCACCCCGAGGCTAATGTTATAACTCGGGCGATTGGCGCAGGTGATGATGTCTATGTTGATATCAATGTTTTTAGTACTCAAATTGGTGATACTTTTTTGTTGTGCAGTGACGGCCTGCATAATTCAGTTTCCACGGCTGAAATAATTAACTGTTTAAATGATACCGATATTAATGAGAGTGTTAGTAACATGCTGAAAAAGGCACTTGAAAATAAAGCGGCTGATAATGTGTCAATGATTATTGCCCGTGGCGAAGTTGACAAAGTTTCAAATAATAAAACGGTTTTGACGCAATAGATAGAATGAAACCATGAGTGAAGTAGAAGACAATAAAACACGAATCAGGAAGGCGGCTGACAGCAAAAGCAGTGGAAATCCTGATTTAACAAAAGCGCCTTCGCCTAAAACTAAAATACGTCAGAAGAAAACGGCTACATCATCTCAAACACGTGTTAAACCTGTGGCACAGGATACAACTCAATATAAGCCAGCCACGCGAAAGGCAGCCGTTAACACACCCGCATCGCCATCAAAGGCAAACCAGCATAGTTATTCCTATGAAAATAATGGCGCTGGCCATCATGGTGTTTTAAAAGAACGTTTCATTCTGGCTAAAATTATTGGCTCTGGTGGAATGGGGGTTGTGTATAAGGCAAAAGACTTACTCAAGGTTGAAGCAAAAGACCGTGATCCCTATGTGGCGATTAAAGTTTTAAGTGAAGAATTCAAGGCGCACCCAGAAGCCTTTATATCATTGCAACGCGAATCTAGAAAGTCACAGCGTATCGCTCACCCTAATATCGTAAATGTATTTGATTTTGACCGTGATGGCGACGTTGTCTTTATGACAATGGAATACATGGACGGTAAGCCCTTAGATCAGATAATACGCCAGTATCGGTCAACAGGCTTACCCACGGAAGATGCTTGGAACATATTAAAGTCAATGTGTCGAGCATTGCTTCATGCGCATGCCGAAAAAATTATTCACTCGGATTTCAAGCCAGGTAATATTTTTGTTACCAATAAAGGTGTAACAAAAGTATTTGACTTTGGTATTGCCCGTGCAGTTGCAAAAGTCACCAAAAATGATGATGCGCCTGAAGACAGAACCGTATTTGATGCGGGCAACCTAGGTGCACTCACGCCAGCTTATGCCAGTTTAGAAATGCTGGAAGGAAAAAAACCTGATACGCGTGATGATATTTATGCTCTGGGTTGTATTGCGTATGAGTTGTTTGCCGGAAGGCATCCGTTTAACAAAGTGCCTGCTGATGAAGCTAAAAAACAAGGCTTAGAACCTGAAAAAATAAATAATATAAGTAAGCGTCAATGGCGGGCGATTAAACAATGTTTGGCTTTTAAACGTGAAGACCGAATGGCCTCGGTTGAAGAGTTTCTTGATTTAATATCAACAACCATAACGAGAAATTATTCTATCCCGATTGTATTACTACTAATAGCGTTGATTTCTACTATTGGCTATATGCAATTTAACCGTGATACTCCAACTGGCTTATCAGAATCTGAAATTCGAAGTAAGGTTGAATATGAGATACAGTTAAATTTCCATAAGAATACAATTAATAGACTATTGAGTACCCCAGATTTTACACCTAGTTGGGAAGATCAGTTGTGGTTGGAGTTTGTTTTATTTAAAGACATGTTGCAGAATATCGAAAAATGGGTATCGGCCACGGAAAGCAGGGCAACAAGAGGCTGGTTTGTGGTAGCTGGGGAAACAGCATTTAACCAGTATCTGGGCGTAATACGTAAAAACCGGCTTAAAGGAAATTTTAAACGAACCGAGGTTCTTATCGTTAATGCTGCGCGATATTCCAAAAATGGGAATGCGTTAGATGTAGAAAGGAAATTGCTTGCGGCAGCCATTGAAAAACACAAGCTCAATAAAAAAAGGCGAATGGCTTCCAAGCAACGAGAAGAAACGACCCAATCAAAAGTTCAGACTGCTAAAAAGAAAAGAGTTGAGTTGTTTAATATTGCACTCAATAATGTTAATCAACAATTACGTTGCCAATCAAAATTAAATATGCGGAATATCGATGTTGCAATTAAAAAACTAAAATCCTATAACAACAGAAAATATAAAAGACTTAAACCTGGAATAATACATAAATTAGCATCTTGCATTACCGAGTTAGGTAAGCCATTTCCTGCGAAAGCACAGGAATATAAAAAGTATGCATTACGCATATTCAATCGCAATAAAGCCATTGTTGCAATACAAATAACCCCAAGGGATCCTTGCAACACATCCATTGCTGGATTAGGGGGGCGTGGTAAACGGACTGTGTGTAAAGATAAATTTCATGGTGTTGCGGGTACCGGCCCTGATTTAATAGTGGTGATTGGCCGCGGCAACATGGGTACGTTTGCAATTGGTAAATACGAAATTTCAATTAAAGAGATGAATATGTTTTGCCGGCGATCTGATGCATGTAACGCTATAAATGGAAAAGATACAAGTTTACCAGTAACAAATATTTCATTTTCTACCGCAAAAGATTATATGAGATGGCTGACAAAGAAAACACGTAAAAAATACCGTTTAGCAACAAAAAATGAATGGCTTTATGCAGCGAGTGCAAGACGCAAGTCTCTCGATCCAAATCGTAATTGCTATTTAAGAACCCGCGGTATAGAAAAGGGTGAAGAACTTTTTGGTATAAAAGTCGGTAAACCCAATAGCTGGGGGATGGTGAACTATATTGGTAATGCACGCGAATGGGTTTATGGAAAAGGGAGGAAGTTAGTGGCTGTCGGTGGTTCATATAATGCACCAATGGAAAGCTGCCAATTTGACACCATGGTTTCATCAACTGGAAATGCAGATATATACACCGGCTTTAGAGTTTTGCGGGAAGTACAGAAGTAACATGAGTGATTTAGAAGCTTCAGAACAATTAAGAAATTTATCGGATGATTATTCGAATAACAGGGTGTCTTTTTTTGACTATCGTTTGCAACGACAAGCTATTCTTCGAAGTTTGGATGAGGAATGCAATCAAGTGTATTTTAATGCTGACTCTGAAGATAGCTACGAAGATATGAATATTACTGATGAAGTTATTGATGCCGATGAAATTGTCGATGAGGCCGTTCTTGCTCAGGAACTCGAGCAGTAACAATAAAATAAGTGTAATAAATAGTTTGTTTAATTTAAAGTGAGGTAATTATGGAAGTTATTAAGTTTTTTCAGACAGGGGGGCCATTTATGTACCCGATACTGGTGGTGATGGCGATTGGTTTTGCAATATCCATTGAACGTTTTTTGTACTTATCGTCTACATTTCGAAAGACGAAAAATATCTGGTCTCAATTAACGCCAATGTTAAAAGCAAACGATTTTCAGCGGGCGCATCAGTTCACCCATAAGAGTAAAACAGCATTAGCGACCGTGCTTAATTATGGTTTTGCCCGTCAGCGAGTCAATGCAAAGCGCGAGCTTGTTGAATCTGCTTTCGAAGCGGGTATTATGGAAGTAATGCCAGAGTTGGAGCAACGAACACACTACCTTGCAACTTTTGCAAATGTGGCAACGTTACTTGGCTTATTAGGAACAATTATCGGTTTAATACAGGCATTTACTGCGGTTGCTGGCGCAGAAGCGGCACAAAAGGCCGACTTGCTGTCGGCTAGTATTTCAGTTGCAATGAACACCACTGCCTTTGGATTAATTGTTGCTATTCCTCTTATCTTAACCGCTTCTTATTTAAATAATAAAACAGCGAAACTGGTTGAAGTTCTTGAAATGTCGGCAGTGAAATGCTTAAACCTGATGGACGAGCAACAAGTGGCTAAATGATGAAGCGGCATAGTAAAAAATTAAAGCAAGATGCAGCAGAAATGGATATTACCGCCTTTTTGAATTTAATGGTGATTTTAATTCCTTTTCTACTAATAACGGCGGTTTTTTCAAGATTAACCGTGCTTGAATTAAATTTACCACCGATGAATGCAACCGCTAAGCCACAAGATAAAATAAAACTGCAACTGGAATTAGTTGTCAGGGAAAACACTTTTGATATTCAAGATGCAAATCTGGGTGTTATTAAACGTTTTGCGCGTACAGAGGATAAAACAAATTGGAAAGCCTTTACCGATATTCTGGTCGAAATTAAAACACGTTTCCCAGATGAAAAAGATATTACTTTATTGTTAGATAAAAAAGTGCAATACAAGACTCTTATCGCCGTCATGGATCGTGTTCGTTACGCTGATGTTATACAATTTACCTCGGTTGAAACGGTAGAGCTGTTCCCTAATATATCCATTGGTGATGCGCCAGAACTTAATACACCGGTTGCTATATCACAAACCTTGAGCTATTTAAAATAATGAAAAACTCGATCAGTGAGCGCCGAAAAGCGCGCTATGAAAAATTCAGAAAAAAATCATCACTCAACTTAGTATCGTTGATGGATATTTTTACAATACTGGTATTTTTTCTTCTTGTTAACTCAAGCAATTCTCAACAGTTGCCTAATAGTAAAAATATAAAATTACCAACATCTGTTGCAACAAAATCACCAAAGGAAACAATTGTTATTGCGGTCACGACGACAGATATTCTTGTGGAAGGTCGTCAGGTTGCTGCCGTAAATAAAGTACTTGGTAACTCAGATAGTAGTCTTTTGATTCAGGGGTTAAAGACAGAGCTGGATTTTCAATATGCTAAAAGTAGCCGAATATTGAAGGGTCAACCAAAAACCGGTTTATCCGTGACCATCATGGGTGATGAGACCATACCTTATGAATTGCTCAGGAAAATATTGTCAACATGCAGGCAGGCAAATTTCACCCAGATTGCTTTTGCCGCAATGCAAAAAGCCAAGGATAGTGAAAGCTAACAAGGCGTTTATCTGAAAAATATAATGCATAGTGTTTAAGGAACTTAAGTTTAATGAATGCAGTAGTTACATATAATAGTCTGGCGCTCAATTGGAGTCCACAAAACAAGCGTGATCATCGATTTAATATCTTTGCCAGCATTGTCTTAACGATAACCCTATTTATTGGTTATGTGGCATCTAACATTCCTGTGCCCGAACAAACTCGAAATACGCAAACAGTTGTGCCCGAACGTATCGCAAAATTTTTGACCGAAAAGAAAAAGCCGGTAGTTATAAAAGAAAAACCAAAGCCTTTACCAAAACCAAAGTTAAAGCCAAAAATTAAAAAGAAACCACCGGCAAAGGCTAGAAAGAAAAAACCGCTAACAAAAGCACTTAAAAAGGCACGCAAAAAAGCAGAATCAAGTGGTTTGCTCGCTTTAAGTAATGAACTTGCTGACTTAATGGATACCTCTGCGGTTAGCACGATGGTCAGTGGTAAAACATCAAAAGGGGCGGCGAAAGCTGTTGCGGTTAATAAAGATGTGCTGAGCAAAGGTGTTGGCGTTGGCAGTGGCGGCGTGCAGTCAAGCAAATACGCAATGGCTAGCAGCAATACAAGGTTGTCGTCTAAAGAGCTAAACTCATTCAGAGAATCCCTGCTTGCAAGCAATACAATGCGTAAGCCGAATAAACAGACGGCATCAAGAGCGGATATCAGGCTCGAAGAGCAGATCACCATTGTTTTTGATCAGAACAAAAGCAAACTGTACTCGCTATATAACCGTGCGAGGCGGCAGGCTCCAGGCCTAAAAGGTAAAATTATTCTGCAAATAACCATCGCACCGTCGGGTAA
>UOFT01000074.1_pt1 | contig 25178 bp, 24 predicted proteins | sample 1990121 | NCBI WGS metagenome assembly UOFT01 (sample SAMEA4728526, study PRJEB27164) | hydrothermal vent metagenome | biome: marine basaltic hydrothermal vent biome; feature: marine hydrothermal vent; material: mineral | place: Pacific Ocean | collected 2011-06-14/2011-07-23 | depth 1741 m
GACACTTCGATAACGGGGATATTATTGTCGGCCAGTAATTTAGCGGTGCCGCCGGTGGACAAAATTTCGACATTAAATTCTGAACTGAGTATTTGGGCAAATTCTACAATGCCGTTTTTGTCCGATACGCTGATAAGAGCGCGGGTGATTTTAGCCATACTGGTAACCCTTTGAGCCTGATGTTGAGTAAATTTTTTTGAAACTGAATTGTAGCTTGTTGCCGAGGTTAATAAAATAATATGTTTAAAAAGATGCTGAAAAAAGGAAGAGTTGTAGCTGACTTTTAGGTTAAAAAGTAGGGGAAAACGAAAAGATTCACCATACTTACCGGGGGGTAGTAAGGTGGTGTTGGTACGTGTTGGCGCTTTAGCCGTGCATTCCGTAAGTTTTGAGCTTTTTACGAAGTGTGCCACGGTTAATGCCGAGTACCTCGGATGCTTTACTCTGGTTGCCATTGGTATGTTGTAATACCGCATGCAGTAAAGGTTCTTCCACTTCTGCTAATACCATATTATAAAGGTTGCCGGCGGGGTGCCCGTTAAGCGCGCCAAAATAGGTACTTATCGAGTCTGCCACGCAGTCACGCAGTGGTTTGTCAAAAGTTGGATTGTGTGTTGTCGCGGCTATGTCAGCTACAGATGCTGTATCATTCATGCTGCTATTTCCTCCCTGGTTATCATTGTGTTGAAAAAAGTGTGTGTTATTTCTAACTGTTTTTCGATGGTTTCGGCGTGGTTAACCGCTTGTCGGAACGCGGCACCGTGCTTTTGCCCCTTGCTATACCAACTTATATGTTTGCGTGCCATGCGCACACCGGTGTATTCCCCATAAAACTCATATAGGTTGGCTAAATGCCCCAGCAAAATATCACGGATTTCTGTGCTATTTGGCGATGGCATGATTTGCCCCGTTTTCAGGAAATGATCGATTTCTCGGAAGATCCACGGTCGACCCTGTGCGGCTCTACCGATCATCACAGCGTCAGCGCCTGTGTAATCGAGGACAAATTTGGCTTTTTCCGGTGTGCGAATGTCGCCATTGGCGATCACCGGAATGGAAATTCTACTTTTAACATCGGCAATGGTGTCGTATTCGGCATCGCCTTTATACATGCAAGCGCGGGTACGGCCATGAATGGCCAGCGCCTGAATACCGGACTGTTCCGCTATTTTTGCAATATTAAGTGCATTTCGGCTGTTGGTGTCCCAGCCAGTGCGAATTTTGAGTGTGACGGGGATGTCTACAGCAGCCACAATGGCTTCCAGAATGTCTTTTACGAGGGTTTCGTTTTGCATTAAGGCTGAGCCAGCGAGTACATTACAGACCTTTTTGGCCGGGCAGCCCATATTAATGTCAATGATTTGTGCGCCGTTATCGGCATTATGTTTGGCGGCGGTGGCCATCATGGCCGGTCCGGTGCCCATAATTTGCACAGAAATGGGATCCGTTTCGCCGTCATGGTTGGCGCGGCGTTTGGTTTTCTCGCTGCCCCAGAGCAGTGAGTTTGACGACACCATTTCGGACACGGCCATGCCGGCGCCAAGCTGTTTGCACAGTTGCCGAAAGGGTCGGTCAGTTACACCGGCCATGGGAGCCAGAATTAACGGGGTCGAAATTTTATAAGGTCCAATTAACATAAATCTTACGTTTGGTTTAAATTTAGTAAAAACAAATTGGGGGGAAAGCAAGTGTACCTATTTCTGTGTGGTGATTAAAGCAGCAGTTGCAATTTGCACCTGTGCTTTTGCAGAAAGTGGTATTTTACAATAGTTATTGTGAACCAGGTCACGTTTATAGGAAGAAAAACTGAAAATTAATGGCATCGCTACCGGGATCCAGTATTTCGATATTGAGCTGAACCGGCTTTTTACTGGGCATAAGTGCAAAGGGCTTATTGAGCAGGCCAAGGTAGTCTTTGGGGGGGAAATAGCGCTGTGCCACGGTATTGCCGGTAAGATCGGTAAATTTCAGCAAAATAGTGGGGTAGGGCTGGGTGTAGCTAGCCTGATTCACAATGGTGGCGCTAATGAGCAGCGCGCCTTTAATTTTAGGATGAAGGCGCACGTCACGGTTAACAATTTTTATCTGCTTACTGTTGTGGTTGCCGGTGTAGCGACAGGGCAGGCTATTGCATAGCGATAGGAGCATGGGTTGTAAGGCCGGAACGCTATTCGCCAGTGCGGTGCTTTTAAATACAACCAGTTGTGCTGCCAAAAGCAGAATAAGAAGCATGCTGGCAAGGGAATACACGGCACGCTTTGCGGTGCTCAGCGGCGGTGTTTGCTGGTCGAAAGACGCAACGGCGTCACGTAACTGGTGGGGAACATTGTGGCTACTTTTATTGGTATCGCTGGCCAGAACAATTTCTTCTTCGATATCAAAATCGTTATCGTTGGCCTCTAAAGTAAGGCCGTCTGGGTCAAAGTCGGTTTCATTAAATTCATTGTCAACCAGATAGTCTGGGGCCGAAGTCTCGGCGCTAAAACTTTCAGGTTTAAGCTGTTCTTCAACTTGCAGGTTAAAGGGTGTTTCGTTTTCTGTTTGTTGTGTTGCTGTTGATATCTCGTCAGATATGCTGGCACTATCGGGCTCGAATTCAATATTCGGTTCAGGGTTATTGTGATTCTTATTTTCGCCCAGAATTGAAATGGGTTCTTCTGTTTGGTTATTTGTTAAGTGCTTGTCAAACTTTAAGTCTGACATTTTAAGGCTGTCGGTACTGGCAAATAATTTATCAATGTCATCTTCATCAACCAGTTCAACATCGGGTTCACTGTTCATTTCAATCACAAAATGATGGTCATCCTGTTCTTCAAAGGGTGTTGTGATTGTACTGTCAACTTTTATGATGTTATCAATAGCTTCGTGCAGTGCTGCATTCTCGTTTTTTTTATTTAACGGAGTGCCCGTGTCGATATTCAGTGGTGTATTAACCGCTGAAAATTGTTCTTCATCTTCTGGTGATAAACCGGGTTCGTCGGTTAGACCAAGAAAATCAAAGGTATGTTGTGGACCGCCTTTCTTTTTCTTTTTCCTTGGCTCTGGTTCTGGCGATTTTGGTGTTGTTGTCGGTTTAACAGGGGTATTCGTTTTTATATTCGCCAGAGCACTTGATAATTTAGAATTGTCTATTGATGTACTAACGGGTTCTTTAGTATTTATTTTATTTTCTTCAATAACAAAGTGGCTGGGTTGGCTCAAGTCTTCTGCTTTTAACTCACTGTTTAAGTTGCCGCTCAAGTCCCCGCTCAAATCTAAGTCAGGCTCACTGGTATCTTCAGCGAATGGCTGATGAAATTCTGTGGCTTCATCGTATTCATTTAAATCGTTATCATTAAAGTCGGCTTCGCGAATATCGGTATCGGCTGGTTGTGCAATATCAATATAAGTGCCGCTAGTCAGTTGAGAATCGAGCGCATTAAAAATAGCGTCGATATCTGAATGTGGAGGAGGGACGGGTGCTTTGTTGGAGGCAGGTTTCGTTACGGGCGCGGTTTGTTTTATGCTCGGCGCGGAAGACTCCTTTTTTATTACGGAAGGTGTGGTGGTCTCTTTTTTGGTGTTCTTAATGGTTGCCGATGAGGTTGAACGGTAGTGAATATGTTGGCGCGCATTAAAAACGTTTTTGCATGAACCGCAGCGTACTTTCCCCTGCGCAACCTGTAGTTGGGCTTCGGAAACACTAAAGTTTGTTTTACAAATGGGACAGCGTGTATACATTTCAATACGGGCGATTAATGAGCTTATAGTATAAGCCAAGGCGTGTGGAAAAGAAAATGCAGGGGTAAAAAAGCAGCTTCAGAAATGGAGGCTGCTTGAAGAGGGTTAACAATGCAGGTTTATTATAAACCTGTATTTAGACGTTTAGGGGATAAGAAATGCCCATTGAACAGTAAATGTTGTTGTGTCGGTTCCGGTTTTTAGATCCGTAGAGTCCACTTCAAACTTCAGTGAGTTGGTTTCATCAATATCATAGCGAAGTGCAAATACATTATGGCTGGCCTCGGCAGTGGCGAGTACTCTAAAGTAGCTGTCATTCGAATTAAAACTTAAGTCTTCATAGCGAATAACGCCTTTGAGGGTTTCTGTAAACCAGTAGCCGAGTTGTACATAATAGGCTTTGCCGGTGTAGGTTCCCGCTGTTCCGACTTTATTGGTGTTTTCTATATTATAATATTCGGCAAGCACATCGAAACCATTGTCGCTCTCATAAGACAAGTCAAAACCGATAATCGTCTGGTCGACAATCACTGACCCTTTTGCGGCAACTGCCGAGCCAGTACCGTTTGACTCTGCCACCGCGCTGTTCATTAAAAACAGCGCGGCTTTGAGTGGTAAGGCATCGGGTTTATAAATGGTACGCAGGAAAATGGCTTTATTGCTATCGGTATCAGATGTTACATTTATTTCGATTTCTGGTTTGTTGGCTATTGTTGCAGCAAAGCCAGCGGTTGATGTATTGAGTGAAGGGCCATTACCTATACCCAGTTCATAGCTCAGTTCACCACTGCTTAAGGTGAAATCACCGTTTGCCATTAAGCCAACAAGGTGGACAGGTAAAATACCACTTGTACGGTCTTCAAAATCTAAAAAGAACGGGCGTGAAATAGTGTCTTGTAACAATGCACCGTGATGATAAGCGCGGTTCCAGTTGCCTAAAGGTGAATGGAAGCGTCCTGCGGCGATTACGAAGCGATCGTCAAAGGTGTGGGAAATCCACAACCTTTCTAAGTCGGTAACTAGACCGGATGACGTGTTCTCAAATACATATTCAACAAAGCCTCGCGTTTTTTCTGAAATTTGATGGGTGGCATAAAAATCCAGACCGCCCAATGCAAAGGCATCGTTGGTGCCCGCTTCATCACTGTTGCTGTAAGTAATATCGCCAAACAAACCAAAGTTCACTGCGTAGGTTGGTGATGTATGCAGGCTAAAAGCAACGGCGGTCATTAAACTTATTTTGATTATTTTCAGCATGGTTATAACCTCCTTATTTTGCAGTCAATAATGGTTTGACTGTGTCATTGACAGCTGTGCTGTCGACGTAACCGAGTGCGCCCGGATTGCTGGCAACCCATTTAATAATGGCGGCATCGTCTTTTAATTGTTTGGGGGGGAAGGCCTTGCCTGTAAAACTTACCTTGGCCCAGTATGTTTTAAGTTGGGAGGGGGTCTTTTTTACAATGCTGGTATAAAATATTTCGAAGGCAGGGTTACTTGGGGTCTGATCTACTACGGTTATTTTTATGCCCCCAAGTTTTTTTAACTTCCCCAGCCAGAGTTTTTTTGCCTGTTTGGTTGTGATGCTATCAATACGGATGCTTTTGTTGCCAATAACAACAACATCTGCCTGGCTGGCTATGGGAATAAAAACCGCTACTGAGATGAGCAGCAATGCCCATTTCTTTATTCGGGTTATCAATGGTGTTTTCCTTATGGTTTCCTGTTTATGCCAAGGGATAATCAGTTTTTTACTTTATCTTTCACTGTTTGCTAATAGTATTATTTATCTGGCTTTTTAGTGCCGGACAAACACACCCAGTCATTTTGCTGTTTGAATAGTGTTATGTCAAATAGGGAGGAATAAGCATTAAGTACATCGTCTGCCTGTTCACTTAATATACCCGACAGGGCAATCTTGCCTTTTGGTTTAATTAGGCTTGCTAGGTGTACTGCCAAATCAATGAGTGGTTTCGCTAGAATATTGGCAACAAGCACATTGGCTTGTTGTGTTGGCACGGGTTCAGGTAACTGTATTGTAAATAAATCAGCGACTAAATTTTTATTGGCATTATCTTTGGTAGCAAGTAAGGCTTGCGGGTCATTGTCGACTGCCATAATACTACTCGCGCCCAGTTTTGCTGCGGCAATGGCTAAAATACCCGAGCCACAACCATAGTCAATCACATGCAAATTTTTTGGTGGGTACTGATCTAAATACGCCAAACACATGGCGGTAGTGGGGTGGGTGCCGGTGCCAAAGGCCAGACCGGGGTCGAGTAAAATATTAATCGCATCAGGATATTGTGGAATATGTTGTTCGGCATGATGGCTAGGTACTATCCATAAGCGTTCGCCAAATTGGGTGGGCTTGAAATGAGTCATCCATTCTCTTACCCAGTCTTTGTCTTCTAACGGGTTAAGAGTGTAGTGTGGGCAATGGCCGAGTGTTTTTGTGATTAAAAGAAGCACTTCGTCCATGTTGGTATTGGCATCGACCCCGATGTCGAACAGGCCAATCACTTCTGTGTTATTCCATAAAGGTGTTTCACCGATGGGCGGTTCGTATAAAGGTTGGTCAGCCGCATCACGCAACGTCACAGCGCTGGAACCGGCATCGGATAAAATATCCGATAGGATTTGTGCCTGTTCAGTGTTTGTTTGTAATACGAGTTGCAGCCAAGCCATGATTTTTAATCGTAATCCCATTAATAATGAGTCGTTTTTGTAAAGGCGTTGTTTCAATTAAGGCTGTTATAAGCACAGAGGCGGATTACTATCCAGAATAAACCTAAACCTTGTCATTCCCGCCTCCTCGGGAATGACTGCTATGGAGATATAGTTGAAAAAAGAGCCTTAACTAATACCAAGCAATTTTTCAAGATAATGAATATTCACACCACCGGCAACAAAACCAGCATCGCTGCATAAACGCTGGTGTAGCGGGATGTTGGTATTAATACCATCAATAACCACTTCACTTAAGGCGCCGCGCATTCTTGCTAGTGCAATGTCACGCTTGTTACCGTGAGTAATCAGTTTGCCTATCATCGAATCATAGTAAGGCGGTACCGAATAGCCTTTATAGATGTGCGTATCAACGCGCACGCCGGGGCCGCCGGGTGGATGGTAGTTATTGATCATGCCGGGTGATGGCATAAAGGTTTCAGGATGTTCGGCATTTAAGCGGCACTCGATTGCATGGCCGTGTATTTTAATATCGCTTTGCTTGTACTCAAGAGGTTCACCGGATGCGATTAATAATTGTTGGCGTACAATATCCACACCAGTAATCATTTCTGTCACGGGGTGTTCAACCTGAACACGGGTATTCATTTCAATAAAATAAAATTCACCGTCTTCGTATAAAAATTCAAAGGTGCCTGCACCACGGTAATTAAATTCAAGACAAGCATTTGCACATTGCATACCAATTTTATCGCGTATCTCGTCGCTAAGTCCTGGAGCAGGGGCTTCTTCAATCACTTTTTGATGGCGACGTTGCATGGAACAATCGCGTTCGCCCAGATGAATGGCATTACCATGTTCGTCTGATAAAACCTGAATTTCGATGTGCCGGGGGTTGCCAAGGAATTTTTCCATGTAGACCACGTCGTTATTAAACGCGGCACCGGCTTCGGCTTTTGTGAGTGCAATGGAGCTGATTAATGCGGCTTCATTGTGCACTACGCGCATACCACGGCCACCACCGCCACCGGATGCTTTAATAATAATCGGGTAGCCTATTTCTTTGGCAATGCGTAAGTTGGTGTCGGTGTCATCACCCAGTGGGCCGTCAGATCCCGGCACGCAGGGCACACCCGCGGCTTTCATGGTTTTAATCGCGGCTACTTTGTCGCCCATTACGCGGATGTTTTCAGGGCTTGGGCCAATAAAGACAAAGCCGGACTCTTTAACCCGTTCAGCGAAGTCAGCGTTTTCGGATAAAAAACCGTAACCTGGATGAATGCCTATTGTGTCAGTGACTTCGGCGGCGCTGATCACCGCTGGAATATTTAAATAACTATCTATTGATGGCGCTGGGCCAATGCAAACGGATTCATCCGATAAACGGACGTGTTTTAAGTTGCGATCTGCTTCTGAGTGGACGGCAACTGTTTTTATACCAAGCTCGCGACAGGCTCGCATAATGCGTAGCGCTATTTCGCCTCGGTTTGCGATAAGGACTTTTTCAAGCATGAGGGTTTACTACCTTATTAAATAATAATTTGCAATTGGATAATGTGAGCGTCTAAAAAGTGCTGTGATTATTCAATAACGAATAAAGGCTGGTTGTATTCAACCGGCTGGCCATTTTCAACCAGAATGGCTTTAACCACACCTGCTTTATCAGATTCGATTTGGTTCATTAACTTCATCGCTTCGATAATGCATAAGGTGTCACCAACGGCAACGGTTTGTCCTACTTCTACAAAGGCTTTAGCCGTCGGGCTTGCTGAACGGTAAAAGGCACCGACCATGGGTGATTTAACAATATGGCCACTGATTTCATTTTTGGCTGTTTCTGCTGCTGGCTCGCTACTGGCAGGAGCAGCAACGGGGGCGGCAACCGGTGCGGCGATAGCGGCGGGTGCAGCAACAACCGCATTCGCAGCCTGACGGCTAATGCGGACTGATTCTTCACCTTCGTGAATTTCAATTTCGGCAATGCCTGATTCTTCCAGCAGTTCGATGAGTTTTTTGACTTTACGTATATCCATTTTTTACTTCGCTTTAATTTTTAGTGTTTGGGGGTGAATGTTCAATTTTGTTCTTCAAATATTAGTTAAGTTTTAATTTGGCAATAATGGCTTCAAGAGCAAGCTGATAACTCTGTGCGCCCAGACCGCTGATAACGCCAACCGCTAAATCAGAAAAATAAGAATGCTGGCGAAATTCTTCACGTGCATGTACGTTCGATAAATGCACTTCAATAAAAGGTATTGCCACGCCGGCAATCGCATCGCGCACTGCGACGCTGGTATGGGTAAAGGCGGCAGGGTTAATAATAATAAAGGCAACGTTATCCTGTTGTGCTTGATGAATACGGTCTACGATTTCATGTTCCGCATTGCTTTGAAAGCTGCTTAGTGAATGGCCTGCTTGTGCTGCTTGTTCACTTAATTGCTCATTAATATCTTCAAGGCGAGTGGCGCCATAATGCTCAGGCTCTCGAGTACCAAGCAGATTTAAGTTGGGACCATGAATAACGAGTAAATTTGCCATTGTTTGTGTACTTTAATGCCAGTTTAGTGAAAATTAGCAGCAAAATTAGCCATTTTGCCTGCATTTATAGTTGTTTTGTGCATTTTTTAAGCCATTATTGTGCCTGAAACGCCTGCTATTGTCTACAAAAACGAAAATAAGAACAATTAGCCGCATTTTAACGGAGTTTGCAACTAAAAAGGGTGATGGAGCGCGGTTTTTGGTTTAAAAATTGATTTTTTAGCGGATTTTCTCTGCTGAATTTAGTTTTGTGGGGAAAATATGCCTGTTTGGTGCAGGCTCTTGCCGTGGCTAATCTTTTGCTGGTGCCATTGCTAAAGCAAAGGTTTAATGGCTTTCTCTATGTCTTCATAATGCACTTCACGAGATAGGCGCTGAGTGATATTGCCTTTGCGATCAATGATAACGGTGAAAGGCAAAATATTCAGCCGATTACCGTAATCTTGTGCCAGTTGTATGCCTTCCTGTTCGGCAATCAAAATGGGGTAGTTCATACCGAGTGGATCGGTAAAATCAACAACAGCATCTTTTTCGTCTAACGCAATGCCAATAAATGTTACGCCTTTGCTTTCATATGCGGTTTGAAATTTAACAAAAGCGGGCATTTCCCTGCGGCACGGCGGGCACCAAGTTGCCCAAAAATTCAAGATAACCACTTTGCCGTCCCATTCAGAAGCCGAGCGTGGTTTGCCCTCTAAATCTTTTAGGGTGTAATCGGGGCGATGGTTTGTTTTGGCCGTGACTGAGGCAGGCTTGCTTTGAGGTGTTGCCGTTTGTTGCTTGGCATAGTATTGATTAGCAACAACACCGGCAATAACACCCATGGCGGCAATCGCCAAAATTAATTTATTATTCATTTTATCTCTTTATTTTAAAACCAACTGCAGCCGTTCTAGGAATTGTTCGGCATTCATGACACCCACAACTCTAAAGCGGCGTTTTTCTTTGCTGTCATTTTTGCCATAAAACAAAATGGCTGGTGGCGCCTGTACACCGGTATGGGCTAATAGTTTTTGGTCAATATCATCATTGTCGGTTACATCGGCCTGTATCACAATAAAGTTTTTGTTTAACACGGCTTGAACTTTCGGGTCGCTAAAAACATAATCTTCATAGGTTTTACAGTAAGTACACCAGTCCGCGTAGTAATCAAGCATGACATATTTACCGGCAGCTTTTGCCTGTGCCAGTGCGGCGTTTAAATCGCTTACGGATTTAATCGGCTTAAAGGCGAGATGTTTAAGCTGTGGTTCGCCACTGCTTCCACCGCTGATGAAAGCCGAACCGTGGAACGGATCTTGAACATTGCGTGCGCCGGTTAAACCGCCGAGCATGACGACAAGGCCGTAAACAATGGCAAAGACACCGAGGCCTTTCCAGAGTTTTTTCCAGCCGGATCCGCCTTCTTTAATGGGTTCGAGGGCACCCAGATACACGCCAGATATAATAAATAGCGCTGCCCACAGCATCATCACAACCATGGTTGGAATAAAGCTAACGCGTTCCAGCATAAGAATGGCAATGGCGAGTAGGATAACCCCAGCAACGTATTTTACAATGTCCATCCAGCTACCGGCTTTAGGCAAGAACTTACCACCGGTGGTACCAATAATAAGTAGCGGTAAACCTAAACCATTACCTAAAACAAACATCGACAAAAAGCCCAGCAATAAGTCGCCTTCTTTCGCGGCAAGAGCGAGTGCACCAATAATAATAGGGCCGGCACAGGGGCCAATAATAAGTGCGGACAATACACCCATAATGGCCACACCAATTAAGTGCCCGCCTTTTTGTTGATTACTGATTTGACTTAACTTGCCTTGTAATGATGCGGGCAGTTGAAGGGTGAAAAAGCCAAACATGGATAAGGCCAGGGCGATAAAAACAAGCGTGAACGGGATGAGGACAATCGGGCTCTGGAAATAAGCCTGAATATTAAACGAGCCGGAGATCATGCTCACAATTAAGCCCATTGCGCCAAAGGTAAGCGCCATACTTTCGACATAAACGAGGGACATGACAAAAGCCCCGCGGGTTGTAACTTTTTCGCCCTGACCAACAATGATGCTGGAAAGAATCGGAATCATCGGGTACATGCAAGCGGTAAAGGCCAGTGCTAAACCGCCAAGGAAGAAGCCGATAATAATTTTCCAGATTGCACCGGAGCCGAGCAGTTGTTCGTATTGATCCTGTTCTGACACAAAACCTGCACTGCTTGATTCGGTGGCAGCCGCTGCGGTAATAAGGGCAGCCCCTGGCGCGACTTCTATTTCAATGGTTTTATGGATGGGTGGGTAACAAATGCCGATTTTTTCTGCACAGCCCTGGTAAGTAATTTTAAGTTTGGTGAGAACGGTTTTATCTGTCGTATTGTTTAGGGGAATTTGGATATCTAACTTGTTGTGATAAACCTCAATTTTGCCAAAAAACTCATCGTCTTTGATATCGCCTTTCGGGTAAATGACATTACCAATGGTGACCCCTGCGCCTTCTTTAATCACAAGCTTGAATTTGTCACGGTACATATAGTGGTCGGGGGCAATTTCCCAATGTGTAGCTACCGTGTTGTTCTTAAATTTATAGCCAAACTGGAAGGCCACATCGGGTTCGAGAATTTCATTTTCGTCTTCACCAATGCCAAGCGAGGTACTCAGCGAATTAAGAGCCGAGATACCGTCCCCCACGGCTAGAGCCGGTTTGAACCCACTGGATAGGAATAAAGCAGAGAGAAATAACAAGATAAGCGACTGTTTTTTAAACATATAAATAGTCCTATTGGGCTGAGCCAACGCTGGCAACATTAATTATAATTTTGGGGTACGAAAATGATTCGTAAGCTAAAGACCATCGTTGAGAGCCTAAGTTCAAGTATTCTATAGTATAAGCTGCGATACCAGTGACTTAAATGTCAAAAATTTGCGGCTGAGCGTTGTTTTTGCGTATTTTTCACCTATTTAGCCGCTTTGGCCAAGAATACTATAAGGTTCGCGATTCTTCTTCAATAATTTGCTTAATATTAATATCGTAACGGCTGGGGTTAAGAATTTGATCGATTTCGATGGCACGGGTACCTTGTCGCCAGCGTGGGTTCGCCAAGTTCAGAATTTTACGTTTTTTAAAGTATTGTTTATTTTTATCCAGCACCAACATAATCATTGGTCGCAGGCGTGCCGACTTACTGGCTGATATAACCACCCCTACCATGCCATTGCTGAGTTCGACCACGCTGCCAATGGGGTAGATCCCTAAGCATTTAATCAAGCTTTCGACCAGTTCCTTGTTAAAGTCTTTTTCCGCCCACTTATAAATTTTATTGAGCGCTTCGTAGGGCGATATGCCATTGTGATAGCAACGGTTACTGGTAACGGCGTCATAAACATCAACAATGGAAATGATTTGTGTGAGCAAGGGAATTTTTTCTTCTGTTAACTGGTCAGGGTAACCGTGTGCTTTTTTGCGTTCATGATGATGTAAAACAGCATCCAGTACTTCGATGGATAACTCTTTTTCATCTTTTAAAAGTTTAAACCCGAGTTCCGGGTGTTGTTTTATAATCTCGAATTCTTCAGGGGTTAATTTACCGGGTTTATTTAAAATTTCGGCGGGAATTTGCATTTTACCCAAGTCATGTAATAGGCCACCCAAACCAACCTGATTAAGCTGTTGTTTGTCGAGCCCGAGGCAGCGGCCAAAACTCAATGCCAGAATACAAACATTGACGCAGTGGTTTGCGGTGTATTCATCGCGGTTTTTTAAAAAGGTCAGCCATACTAGCGCATGCTGATTTGTAAGGATTTGGTCGGCTAATTCACTTACCAGTTGTTTGGCTTTTTTTGTGTTAACACTGGTTCCGAGACGAGCATCGTCTAATGCCTGATGAATGTATTGGGTTGCGTTGTCAAAGGTAATGCGTGACTGGCGTAATTTTTTTATGTAGTTTTTGTGATCTTTTTCATCCGGATTGTGTGGCAGCGTTTTTAGTGTTACTTCTTTTGTGATGGGTGCAGGGCGGCTAGCAAGAACTTGAAGCTGGTTGCATATAGCAGGGTCAGAAAGTTCGATATCAATGTAAACAAAATCACAAACAGCGTTCACTTCTTCTAAAAGTGAATCACTGTTAATTAAGAACCCCTGAAATAAAAAGGGCGAGTCTAACCAAGGGCGATCCAATTCCGCTACATACATACCCTGAGTTAAGTACTCAGGTGTCACTTTGATTTTTTGCGACATATAAATACTTAACGGCTATTTTTTTAGTGAGTTTGTTATCCAGTCAAGATAAGCCTGTGCGCCGGATTCTATATTCATACAGATAAATTCAGGAGTTTCATAAGGGTGTTGTTGCATAATAAATAATTCCAGCGTTTTTAGTGTTTGTTGCTCCGTTTTCATAACGAGTAGCAGTTCGTTGTCGGTTTCAATTTCCCCCTGCCATTGATAAACAGAGTGTATGTTGGGAATAATATTTACGCAGGCGGTCAGTTGCTGTTTGACAGCACCTTGCGCGATGCTGGTGGCAACCTCAATATTGGGGCAGGTGGTTAGGGCTATATAATAGAGTGATGTCATACCACTTTTCTGGTTTTGGACTTGTTATTTAATCATAGTTAATTTTTGAGATGTTTTTACCCCATTCGAAAATAAAGGTACAAAAAGAGTGTGGTTTAGGCTTTAAATCGTAAAATTACCCCCCATTTAACCTGTATGCCTTTTTTTCGTATTTTACTGTTACTGTTTGTAAGCATTCCAATATTGGAAATTTACCTGCTGATTAAAGTGGGTGACAGCATTGGTGCATTTGCAACGGTTGTTTTGGTTGTACTGACGGCGGTTGTGGGTGTGTGGTTACTTCGCTTACAAGGCTTTGCAACACTTGCCCGAGCGCAGCAAAGCATGGCGCGTGGCGAGATGCCGGCGACTACGCTCTTTGAAGGGCTCATGTTGTTTTTTGCCGGTGCGCTATTGCTTACCCCCGGTTTTTTTACTGATGCCATTGGTTTTATTCTGTTAATCCCGTTTACCCGGCAGTGGATCAGTGCCTATATATTAAAGCGTACCATCACGAACGGCCAGTTTTATGCGGCTTCGGGCAAATCGCATAGCCGTGCTTCGAAGGATGCTATCGAAGGGGAATTTATTTCGCATGATGATTAAGCGCCAATTTTCTGTTTTTTAGACAGAGTAGTATTTTAAAGTAACACTCTTTTACCTTGCTGCATTTGCAATCAAGCCTGCCATTATTTTCTCTGCTTTTTGCTTGTCCGGGTTTCCGACTGCAATGACTTTCTGGCTTAGAATTAGGGCCGGGAATGACTTTAAATTAAGCCGATCCGCTAGGGCTTGCCCCTGTGTATGCTCTAAATCAATCACTTCAAGTTCAATATTTTGTTTTGTACATGTTTCCTGCCATATTTGTTGTGTTTTTACACATGAAGAATATGGGCCAGCTAATAGTAATACTAACTTCATATATAATAAATTCTCCGTATTTAGTGCGTGGATTTAAAGTAGAATCTGTTAGCATATTAACATTGCTTTGCATGTGCTTGTCCTTGATTAAGGTCAAGTTATCCCGGCCTTTAACATGAATAGAATCTGGTTATGGAATTTAATCGTATTACTTTTGATGAATTTAAACATATTCCGTTATTTCAGGCATTAGATGACTCTCAGCTTGAAGCTATTTTTTCCACGACAAAAAAAATGGCTTTACCGCCCAAAACAACTTTATTTGAAAGAGATTCACCGGCTGAGCATTTTTATATGTTGCATAGTGGACAGATAAAACTTTTTTTTCTGTCTCAGGATGGAGATGAGAAAGTAGTAGAAATCATTTATCCCAAACAAACGTTTGCAGAAGCAGTTATGTTTATGCCTGAGCATATTTATCCTGTGAGCGCAGAGTCGATTATTGAAAGCGAGGTTTTTCGTTTTGATATCCGTTTTTTTCGCAACCTGCTTGGAAATTCTAGGGAAACCTGTTTTCGTTTATTAGCTATTATGGGAAAACATTTGCATGCAAGGGTTAATGAAATTGATAACCTTACTTTGCATAATGCAACTTACCGGCTCGTTGTTTATTTATTAGGGCAACTTCCCGATAGTGTGGCTGAGCTATCGGCTATTCATTTAAGTATACCAAAAAATATTATTGCTTCGCGTTTATCGATTACACCGGAAACTTTTTCCCGAATTATGATGCAGTTAAGCAAGAAGGCACTTATAGAGATTCATGGCAATGATATTACCTTGCTGGATGTTGATGGCCTTCGTGCATTACTGTAGCTAAATCTTCTTTATTACCCTCCTGCTTTTTCCTTTATTATCCTTGTGATTATTCATGCTAAGCATGTTAAATCTGCATCATTTTGTTTGTAGCATAATTGGCCTTGACGTAGGTCAAGGATATTGATTTCCCGTTATGAGTAAATCACTAAAATTATTTTTGGACAAGGGGAGTTCAGCTTATGCGTGAGAATTTCACAAAATCGATGGCTCGTAACATGTTTTATGGTGGTACAGTTTTTTTCTTCCTGTTTTTTATCGGCTTAACCTTTGACACGATTTCAGTGCTGCCAGAGACTGATAATCGGCACAACATCACAGAGAAAGTTGCATTAGGAAAGAAGGTATGGGAAGTGAATAACTGTATTGGTTGTCATACTTTGCTGGGTGAAGGTGCTTATTTTGCGCCGGAGCTGGGTAATGTTTATAAACGTTTTGGTCATAGTAAAGACGCAATTATTGCGTTTATCAAGAGTCGCCCAGTTGAAGGTATTAAGGGGCGCCGTAGTATGCCGCAGTTCAACTTAAGCGATAAAGAGCTCGATGCCATCGCTGAGTTTCTGAAATACACATCGGAAATTGATTCTGCTAACTGGCCACCAAATATTCAAGGTTAAGGGGAGATAAAATAATGCAATATAAATCACAAGCTGTTGCTAAGCCTTATTTTATAGCAGCGATTGGTTTGTTCATTGGACAAATTATATTCGGTGCTATCTTAGGGCTTCAGTATGTTGTGGGAGATTTTTTATTCCCCGAAATTCCTTTCAATGTTGCCCGCATGGTGCACACTAACTTGCTCATTGTCTGGTTGTTATTTGGTTTTATGGGTGCTGCTTATTACATGGTGCCAGAAGAGACCGAAACCGAGCTGTACAGTCCCAAATTAGCTATCATTCTCTTCTGGGTTTTTCTGGCAGCCGGGGTATTAACCATCATCGGCTATCTGTCTGTGCCTTATGCCACGTTAGCGAAAATAACCGGTAATGATTTATTGCCAACCATGGGACGTGAGTTCCTTGAGCAGCCGACAATAACCAAGATTGGTATCGTTATAGTGGCTCTGGGTTTGTTGTTTAATATCAGTATGACCGCACTTAAAGGCCGTAAAACGGCCATTATTATGGTGATGATATTAGGCTTATGGGGTTTGGCAATTTTCTTCCTGTTCGCATTTTATAACCCTGTAAACCTAGTACTGGACAAATATTTCTGGTGGTGGGTTGTGCATCTTTGGGTTGAAGGTGTCTGGGAACTCATTCTGGGTTCTATTCTCGCTTTTGTGCTGATTAAGATGACCGGTGTGGATCGTGAGATTATTGAAAAATGGCTTTATGTCATTATCGCAATGGCTTTGATTTCCGGTATTATCGGTACAGGGCACCATTACTTCTGGATTGGTACACCCGAGTACTGGCAGTGGTGGGGTTCAATCTTCTCAGCCATTGAGCCTATTCCGTTCTTTATGATGGTGATCTTTGCATTCAACATGGTAAACAAACGCAAACGTGACCACCCAAACAAAGCTGCAATGCTATGGGCAATCGGTACACCTGTGATGGCATTTTTAGGTGCAGGTGTGTGGGGCTTTATGCATACATTGGCTCCGGTTAATTACTTTACGCATGGCACGCAAATTACCGCGGCACATGGACACATGGCATTTTACGGTGCTTATGTCATGGTGGTATTAGCGATTATTTCCTATGCAATGCCGATACTCCGTGGCCGTGCTGCAGCTAACAGCAAAAAATCACAGGTAGTGGAAATGTGGTCATTCTGGTTAATGACTGTTTCAATGGTGTTTATTACCTTGTTCTTGACAGGAGCAGGTATCCTGCAAGTCTGGCTGCAACGCATGAGTGATGCACCGATGAGCTTTATGGTCGTGCAAGATAAAATTGCAATCTTCTATTGGATGCGAGAAGTTGCAGGCATTATCTTCCTGCTTGGTTTGATACTTTATGTTATCAGTTTCTTTGTCGGTGGCGAAGAAGAAGAGCCGAGTTCGTAACTTAACTAAATTAATCCGAGGTCTTTATTTTAAAGGCCTCGGTATTTGGTGAGCAATAAATTATTCGCATACTGAAGTGTGTCAATATTTCCCATGCAATGATTAGTTCTGATGGGTTTTTATTTCAATGAATGGAATGGCCTGCTGGCGTAGCTATTTCATAGGAGAAGTTTGATGACTAATTCGGTAAACGATGTAAGCCTAGCACTGGAAGATGAGGATGCGCCGTTTTATCTATCAACAGGCAATGAAGAGGCTCTGTTTGAATTTGCCTGGAAAAACCAGTTACCTCTTTTAATCAAAGGGCCAACAGGTTGTGGCAAGACTCGCTTTATTCGACATATGGCGAATAAATTGAATCGACCACTTTACACTGTTGCTTGCCATGATGATTTGACTGCCGCTGATCTGGTCGGGCGCCATCTTATTGGCGAAGGTTCAACTTACTGGGTGGACGGGCCACTAACAAAAGCGGTACGTGAAGGTGGTATTTGTTATTTGGATGAAATTGTTGAAGCGCGCAAAGATACAACGGTTGTGTTGCACCCGCTTTCAGATGATCGCCGCATATTGCCTGTAGAGCGTACCGGTGAAATCTTGAAGGCACCACCAGGATTTATGCTGGTGGTGTCTTATAACCCTGGCTACCAGAATTTATTGAAAGGGATGAAGCCCAGTACTCGGCAACGTTTTGTTTCAATGCGCTTTTCTTATCCTGCGGCTAACAAGGAGCAAGAAATTGTACTGGCTGAAACCGGCATAGAAGAACATCAGGCTAAACAACTGGTGTCATTAGCGCGTGCTCTGCGTGCCTTAAAAGATCATGATCTGGAAGAAAGTGCCAGTACTCGCTTGTTAATTTACACTGCAACATTGATAGCCGGTGGTTTCGATCCGGTTGAAGCCTGTCGTGCAGCATTAATTGAGCCCTTAACAGATGATGAAGAGACAGTGACTGCCTTAATGGAGGTGGTTTATGCAACATTCGGACGATGAAAACAACTCATCATCAATAGAAGAGTACCCCGGTCAGGCCGTGGCGGTTGCTGCTGAATTATTCTTTCTGCTTAATCTGGTGTTTCTGCCCGTTATTGGTTTTATTATATTATCGGGGTTGTATCTTCGTTATAAAAACCATGCCGTTCCTTTAGCACGCTGTCATGTACGTCAGGCATTTATTGCCAGTCTATGGTCGTGGGTTATGCTGGTGTTTGTTAATGCCTTGATTCTGTTTTTCGGTGGTTATGATTCTCCTGCTGTCTGGGTTATTGTGATCCTGTATTTAGCATCCTTTCATACCGCTTTTATTATGTTTGGTACATTTGCTTTAACTCGCGCAATGAATGGAAGACATTATCATTACCCGTTAATAGGGTGGAAATGTTCAGGGTAGTTTAATGGTTTCTTTTTCTTGCATAGCGGAAACAATGGCTTCAGCAGGTTCAAAGTTGCAGTTAAAACGACGAATTTTTCAAACCGGGTTTTTTATACTGTTTATTTTTGCTCCCATTCTGGATTTATTCAGGCTGGATCTGAATCTAGGGCATTTTATATTTTTTGGACAAAACTGGACGCTGGGTTTAGAAGCTTTGCAGGCAGGTGAAGGAACGGCTGCTGAAGCTGTATTTAATATTATTACCCGTGCTTTTTTACCACTGTTAGGACTTGTTCTGCTGTTTGGCTGGGTTTCATGGAAATATGGCCGTCTTTATTGTGGCTGGTTATGTCCACATTTCTCTGTTGTTGAAATGATAAATAGCGTAATGCGAAAAGCCAGTGGAAAGTTCAGCTTGTGGGATAAAAAGAAATCATTGTATCGGGTTGATGGCTCCACTGTTAAAACCGATAAAAGATACTGGTGGCTGGTTTTTATTGCGGTGGCTGGTTTTGCTTTTTTATGGGCAGTTATTTTTCTTACTTATTTATTACCGCCAAAAGAGATTTATTATAATCTTGCACATTTTAGTTTAACGCGTAACCAGATGCTATTTATTGGTGTGGCAACATTATTGTTAATGATTGAATTTATGTTTGCGCGTCATTTTTTCTGTCGCTTTGCCTGTGCAGTCGGTGTTTTCCAGAGTCTGGTCTGGATGGCGAATAAGCGTGCTATGGTTGTTAGTTTTGACCGAGAAAATGCAGCACAGTGCCAGGGGTGTTATGTTGCCTGTGAAGATGAATGCCCTATGCGTCTTAAACCACGTTCTATTAAACGTCATATGTTTAATTGTACCGAGTGCGCGCGATGTCTCGATGCCTGTGAGCAAGTGCAGTTTAAAAAAAATCTGCCAGCGTTGCTTACATGGCAGAATGGGCAATCTGCCTTACAGGAAAGTGATCGCTAATGGCTCTTAAGGCACCCAGGTTTATGCAGGCTCTGCATCGATTGGTAGAGATAGAAGAGCATGTTGGTTTTTTATGGCACCGTTTAGTTACCCATTCAGCAAACCAGCGTTACCCGAATGAAGCCGTTTACCTAGATGATGTGCGCCGCAGTGTTGCCGTTATGTTTCGTGCATTAGGCGGCGACGGCGCGCTTAAAATAGAGTCAACGGTGGCAGTGGAGTACGCTGCACGGCGTAGCTTGTTACAACGTGTGGCCGGTAGCAATAAATATGTTGAGTTAGGCTGGCGTAATGAATCGTCATTAAATTTACCTGCCTGTATTGATGTTTTTCCTGAGCGGCAACTTAATCGTGACCTTTATTTATGGCTAGCCGCACTGGCATCGGGTGATGCTGGCATCAAACAAAAACAAAGTAGCTGGATTCAATACAACCAGTGGTTGAGCTATAAAGTATTAAAACGCTTTCCGGGATTACTGGAACGTTATCAACGACTGGTTATGGCACAGTTGGCTTTACGTCCTGATCATAAAGGATTAAAAAAGCAGGAAGCCGAGTTTGAATTTGTTATTCAACGGGCATTATCGAACCCTGCAGAAATAATTGATCAGACTGCAATAGAAAATCTGGCATATATGCCAGCACCTGTTTATCTCTGGTTACATCCTTCGCCGCCACATTCAGAGGCCGGAACACTTGCTTCACAGGATGATGCTGTTGTTCCTGAATCTGAAGGTGAAACAATTGATCCGGAGGAAGAACGTCGTTATCGCGCCGAACAGGTAGAAATGCCCGATGGCAAAGATGGGCTGGTTCTGAGTCGATTTGAAAATATATTTAGTTGGGCTGAATACATTAAAGTTGATAGAAGTACTGATGAAGATGAAGATCTGGAATCAGCAGAAGATGCCGCAAAAGATCTTGACCAGCTCAGTGTTGCGCGTGATAGTCAAACGACGGCAAAGCGTATTCGTTTTGATCTTGATCTGCCTTCTTCTGAAAATGATGACACGCCGTTAGGCGAAGGTATATTGTTACCGGAATGGGATTATCGTAAGTCTGAATTAGTTAAAGATTATTGTTGCCTGCAACCGATGATTGCAGATGATGCAGAATCGATTGAACTGCCATTGGCTTTACGAAGCACAGCAAAACGATTACGCAGCCAGTTTGAAGCATTGGTGCCTTCACGGACGTGGTTTCGAGGGCAAAAGGAAGGCAGTGAAATAGATCTAGATGCTTACCTTGATTTTGTTACTGAACAAAAACAATCACAGGCGATCAGTGAACAGGGTATGTACCGTGAATTTCGTGGTGGCATTCGTGACATGGCCTGTTTGTTGCTTGCCGATTTATCTTTATCAACCGATTCCTATGTGAGTGATAACAGTCGTGTTATTGATGTGATTCGTGACAGTTTATTATTATTTGCTGAAGCACTTTCTGCTACCGGTGACCAGTTTGCCATGTATGGGTTTTCCTCCCGTTACCGCCAGCATGTTCGTTTTCATACCTTAAAGACATTCAGTGAAATGCATAATAATATTTCACGTGGGCGCATCGATGCTATTAAGCCCGGCTATTACACCCGAATGGGAGCAGCAATTCGGCAGGCCAGTGAAGTTCTCAGTAAGCAACCAGCAAGCCAGCAGTTACTTTTATTATTAACAGACGGTAAGCCAAATGATCTGGATTTATATGATGGCAGATACGGTATTGAAGATACCCGCATGGCTTTAATTGAAGCACGCCGAAAAGGTTTGCAACCCTTTTGTGTCACCGTTGATGAAAAAGGCGGTGACTATTTACCTTATATGTTTGGTGCAGAAAATTTTGTCGTTATTCGCAAACCCTCTGAATTACCTCGTGAACTTCCTCTCTTATATGCACGGCTAACAAATTAGCCGAAGTCCGAAACTCTGGTGTGAGACTTGATCAATGTCAAGGTTTATTACCAGATAGCATGTTTAAAATCAATTAAATTATTATAGGGCTTGCAAACATTGAAAGGTCATTTGGCTGTGCGTTGTCTTTGTAGTCTATGTTTTTAGTTATGCTTAAGTGTAAAGGTGTGATGATTAAAATCCCTATTTATTTTTAAAGGTTTTTATAAATAATTAATGTCAGTTATAAAAAATGTGAATACAAAAAAATAGGAGTGCTAATTATGGGTATGAAATGTTCGATAAAGTACACGGCGGTTGCATTAGCCGTTATCACCGGCATGGCAGCCTCCACTGGTGTTGCCTTTGCCAAAAAGAAATTTAAACCACTTAATGATGCCGAGTTTGAGCAGGCAAAAAGTATGTACTTCCAACGTTGTGCGGGTTGCCATGGTGTTTTGCGCCAGGGTGCAACCGGTAAAGCTCTTTTACCAAAACCCAACAAAGCTAAAAAACAGAAAGGTACACTCAAGCTGGGTACCAAACGTCTAACAAAAATTATCACTATCGGTACTGAAGGTGGTATGAATAATTTTGATGATATTTTTAGCAAGAAAGAAATTAACTTGCTGGCGCGTTATATCCAGATGGAACCACCTGTTCCACCCGAAATGTCTCTGGCTTTAATGAAAAAACGTCACAAGGTTTTTGTACAACCTAAAGACTACCCTAGCAAACCAATGCATGGTCGTAACTGGCAGAACTTCTTTATCGCTATTGAACGTGATGTTGGTAAGATCGCTATCATTGATGGAGACAAAAAAGAAGTGGTGGCGCATATCCCTACCGGTTATGCAGTGCACGTACTAAAAACGGTTGAGAACCATAAAACTCTAAAGGCCAAAGATGCGGGTCGGTTCTGGTACATCATGGGGCGTGACGGCATGATGACCAAGATTGATCTGTGGGCCATGCCGGATAAAATGAAAGTGGCACAGGTACAGGTTGCTTATGATGCACGTGACGTTGCCGTATCCGGTGATGGCAAGTACGTTATTGGTGGTGGTTACTGGCCGCCTCATTTTGTCATCCTGGATGCAAAAACCATGAACCCGTTAAAAGTGGTTTCTGCACGTGGCGTTAATGTTGATGGTGAATATGTTAATGAGTCTCGTGTTGCAGCCGTTTATGCCACGCCGTATACACCTAGCTGGTTAGTTTCCATGAAAGAGTTGGGCCAGATGTGGCAGGTTGACTACAGTGATCTTGCTAACCTCCAGATTACCAAAATTGACTCTGCTAAATATCTACATGATGGATTCTATGACCCGACCGGTCGTTACTTCCAGATTGCGGCGAATGCTTCTAACAAGATGGTTATCATTGATACTAAAACCCGCAAACTTGAAGCCATGATTGATACTGACAAGTTACCTCACCCCGGTCCCGGTGCTAACTGGAACGATGGAAAATGTGGCCCTGTTAGCGGCACCACGCATCTTGGTGTGGGTAAAGTCACTGTTTGGGGTAACGATCCTAAAGGTCGCAAGGAAAATGCCTGGAAGATTTGTTACACCGTTGATACAGATGGCGCTGGTGTATTCTTACGTACCCATCCAAAGAGTGACTATGTCTGGATAGATCAGACTAAACACCCTGAACCTGTAATCCAGCAGTCAGTAAAAGTCCTTGACAAGAAGACCCGAAAAATTGTTAAGACTATCCAGCTGACTACGAAGAAAGGTTACGCAGCCGTTCACTTCGAGTTCAACAAAGATGGCACGGAAGTTTGGGCATCAGTATGGAACCGTTCAGACAGCCTGAAACCTAACGGTGAAATCATCATCTTTGATGCTAAAACATTGAAAGAAGTAGGGCGTATTAAAGGTCTTTACGCACCAACAGGTAAGTTCAATGTGTATAACCGTGTTAACCACGTAACTTAAGGAATACAAAAGTTACCGTTTAAATGAAATTGAGTGGACGTACAGTCGGTATGTCCACTCTTCTTTCAGCCAATATATACATATTACACAAGCAACTTCATAAAAAGGTTTTTTGTGCAATATTAACTATACAACGCTGGATGTGAATCATGTCTATTTCATCAAAAAAGTTTAGTTTAATGTCTCGTAAAGTCATGTTTGGAACGACACTTGGTGCCTCATTATTTTTTATGATTGTCGGTGTTATTTTCTGGGGTGGTTTTAACACCTCGATGGAGGTCACCAACACACTTAAATTTTGTATCTCCTGTCATGAAATGGAAGAAAATGTTTATCAGGAATACAAAAAAACCATTCACTATAATAATCGGAGCGGTGTGCGTGCGACCTGTTCTGATTGCCATGTGCCACGTCCATGGATACACAAGGTTATACGTAAGGTTCAGGCTACTAACGAAGTTTTTCATAAGCTGCTGGGTTCGATAGATACCCCTGAAAAATTTGATGCCAAGCGATTAAAAATGGCAAAAAATGTATGGCATGCAATGAAAGATACGGATTCGCGTGAATGTAGAAACTGCCACAACTTTGATTCTATGGCGCCGGAAAGCCAGAAAAAACGTTCACGTAAACAGCATGCAAAAGCAATGATTGATGGGAATACCTGCATCGATTGTCATAAAGGTATTGCCCATACCAAGGTTCATGACCAACTTAGTGAAGATGAACTGGATGAACTGAATAAGCCGCTTGCAGAGAATAAACGTGAGATTGCTCCACAGTGGCAGGCCTTTATTGATAATGGCTATAAACTTGTTAAGAAAAAAGATACAGCTGCAACCAAAGTTGTTAGCCCCCCTGAAAAGGTGGTAGCAGCTCAACCTGCTGAAGCCTCTACGCCTGTGGCTAAACCAACGGGTTCATCACCTGCCTCGAATATTAACTGGGGTAGTATTGAAGCTGTGGATATTCCTCTATTTTTCCCTGGTCAGTCTTCGATGGAATGGGTATTAAAAGGTAGCGACCACGGTGGTAAACGTGCCATCATGACAGGTGATCGCTGTTTTGATTGCCATGAAGACGAAGAAGTTGATATTGGCGAAAAAATTGTATCTGGCGAAATACTTGAACCAACCCCAATCCCTGGTAAGCGTGGCAGTATCATTCTAAAAGTGCAGGCCGCACATGATGCCAATAATCTCTATATGCGTTTCCAATGGAAAGATGACAAGCATGCTCCTGCCCCCTTTGTTTCCGGTGGCAAGATGGATCCTGAGAATCAAATTAAATTTGCAATTATGCTGACAACCGATAGTGAAGATGATCCTGCGGTTGAATTTGCAGAGCGTATGGGTTGTTGGCAATCCTGCCACCATGACGTGAACAGCATGCCTCATGAACCGGATAAATCATTATTAAAAACGAGCTCGTTAGGCAAACAACTTAACCTGAGTGGCGGTTTTACCAAATACTTAAAGGAAAGCCGTACTACGATTGAAATAGAAGGTAAGAATAATAAAAAACGGGGTGGCTGGGACAAGCTGAAAAGTGAAGTTGAAATAGAGGCTTTGCTGAAGAAAGGCGCTTTTATGGACTTGCTACGCTATAAGTCGGGTACGGGTGAATCAGAAGATGGTTACATCCTTGCCGAACGTGTAATGACTGGTGGACAGGGCGTAAGCTTTGCTGGTGAATTGAAAGACGGTGTATGGACGGTAGTGATGAAACGTAAACTGACTTCTGACAAGCTTGGTGATAT
>UOFT01000064.1_pt1 | contig 23896 bp, 22 predicted proteins | sample 1990121 | NCBI WGS metagenome assembly UOFT01 (sample SAMEA4728526, study PRJEB27164) | hydrothermal vent metagenome | biome: marine basaltic hydrothermal vent biome; feature: marine hydrothermal vent; material: mineral | place: Pacific Ocean | collected 2011-06-14/2011-07-23 | depth 1741 m
GCGCGCAATTAAGGCAACTGGGCTGCGCAATACTTTGCCGACTGAGCCGAGATCAATAATGTCCAGATCTTGGGTATCCAGATTAAGCATATAGATACCGTATTGTGGTGTGCCTTCGGTGGCTTCTTGCAGATTTGTGGCCTGGTTTAGCGTGGTTCCGCAATTCAGTATATTGATGGCTGAACAAGACGCTGCCCAACTCACCAGCATACGGTTGGTGCCATCATATAAAGGGTAAGGGTCGGTTGCACGGCCATACTGTGATAAGCCTGCACCAATATTCATCGAGTTTGCAGTGGCTTGCGATTGAGCGTTGCCGGACACACTGCTATCACAATCACCATTCTCAGAACACTCAGACGCTTTAATCAGCATGAGTGCGCCACCTTCATTGGTACGTGATAAAGGCATTAAGCTACTAACCAGTGTTTTGCCGTCAGGCATTTCGCGTGGGTGCAAGAAACTGTTACCGGGGCTATGTGCACCATAGAAAATAAACATGCCGGTGCCGTCCGGGTTAGTAGTGAAAATACTAAACTGGTTGCGTCCGCCCACATGATCCCAGCGCGAGTAGAGTATTTCACCTGTCGCCAATACGGTTGGGTTACGGTCATGACTCTGGTTAAATGAAATCTGGCGAATGTCTTCGCCATTGGCGCCCATTGTATGCAGCATAACGACACGTTCACGTTCGTATTCGTCTCGGCTGGTATAGGGCTCGATATTATTGATGGCCATGATTTCTTTGGAACGTGTCTGGCGGTTTGAAGTGAACACAATCAAGTCGCCGCTGTCGCGTGGTACGTAGGCTGGGTCAAGGTCGTCGCCCTGATTTGCGATTGTGTCATCAGTAATAATACGTGATGGGTTACTGCTGCTTAGCGCTTTGGTTGTGTCATATTCATAAATATCCCAAGTGCCTGAGCCACAATTCAGCTTCATTGAAAACAGGATTTTGGTGCCATCGTATGAGGCTTCAAGGTCAGACACGTCACCATTGCCACCGGTTAAATGCGAAGTCACGTCCGTTTTGCTTGAACTAGGGGAAGAAAGTTGACGTAGATAAAGTTTACCACCGGCAGAACACATGGCTGCATCGGTTGGATTACCGGTTGTGTTTGAATTACGTTCAACGTAGGCAATGGGCTTATCGCCTTCAATAACAACATTGCTGTCAGAGTTCGCGTTGTCCCCGCCGCCACCGCAAGAACTTAATAAAGCTGTTGTGAGTGTTGCAAAAATAGGCAGGATTAGTTTCTTGTTAAATCCAGACATATTTATTTCCCCTTAGTTTTAGACATCTATTGAAGTCGCAAGCTTATACACAAAGTGTGTTACTTTTTAGCGTGAACGACATTGACCCTGATTATTAGTGCACTTTGGGTGTGCTTGTAATGAGTCTAAATCTAGATGTTTGTAGCAATTTTCGCTGTTAGCCCGGTCACATAATTGAATTCCCCTTGTTATTTAAAGGTTTATTCTGTGAAGTCCATTACTGTTTGGCTAATTTATAAGCAGATTAATTAATATTATTAATTAGTTGTTGGCTGTTCCAGCCCAGACGAAAAGTGTAACACACCTTGTTTATCAATAATGATGGCGTCGTATTGTGGTAGTGAATTCACTAAATTGAGTGCTTTTTGGGTGGGCAATATAAAAAGGGTGGTTGAAAGTGCGTCGGTTGTGGTGGCATCGGGGCCCAATACGGTGACGCTCTGGTTGGCAGTGGCCGGTTTACCTGTTTTGGGCTGGATAATATGGTGGTAGCGAACATTGTCCTCAATAAAGAAACGTTCATAGTCGCCCGAGGTTGAAATTGCGGTATTTTCCAGCGGTAGCACAACCACGTATTTCCCTTTTTGGCGCGGGTGGCGAATACCAGTAATCCAGGGTTTCCCCCTTTTGTCCCCAAGAAGACGACTATCGCCCCCCGCCATGACCATGGCATTGCGTATGCCCAGTGAGGCAATCTGTTGAATACTGCGATCAACCGCGTAGCCTTTGGCGATACCGCCGAGGTCGATACGCATCCCTTTTTGCTTAAAATAGATTTCGGATGTTTTGGGTGACAGCCGGATTTGTGTGTAATTTATTTTAGTCAGCTTGTTTTGAATAACCTTATCTGTTGGACGCCGGTGTTCCCGGTAATTGTATAAATAACCAACACTGGCAAAAGTAATATCAAACACCCCCTTTGATTTTTTAGAAAGGGTTTGTGCTTTAAGGATAAGCTTAAACAGTTCCCGGCTGATTTTAACCGGATGTTCAGCCGCTTGCCGATTAATAACAGAAACTTCACTGCTTTGTATAAAGGGGCTCATTGATTTATCAATGCGCCGCATTTCGGCCTGCACCGCCTTTATTGCTTTTTGTGCGGTGCGTTTATCCTTATGCCATAGTTCAACACCCGCGCGCGTGCCCATTATGTCCCAGTATTGTTTGTACCAGTCAGCAAGCAGAGGTTGAGAATATCCACAGAAGATAAAAAATAGAAAGGTTAAGCGAAATAACATCGTGCTAGTTTAATGAATTTTTCGGGCAGACAACATCAATAATTAGAATTTATATCTATGCAAACATTTCATCTGCGGTTTCGGGGCTGGTAGTAACGCGTGCCTGATAACGTGCGATTAGCTCATCGGCCGTTTTTTGCATACCGGGTTCAAGGAAGGTGGCTTTGTTTAAAGCATCAAGGCCGGTTGGGTCATTATACGATAACAAAATACGACCAATCGCAAACATCGCTTTGGCATGCATGGGGTTACGTTCCAGAATTTTCTTATAGACAGGTATTGCAGCATGGTAACCAGTGATTTTTTCTGTCAGCACAGCAAATTCCCATGTTTCGTCAGCGGATAGGGGTTGTTGTTGCACCTTACTGGCCAAAAGCTTAAGTCGTTGTTCATTACTGTTCAGCTGTGTGTTTGTTTCACGTTGATTTTGTAAACGCTGCAACCATAGTTTGTCAAATATTTGAGTTACCTTAGGGAGTGCACTATCTAAATAGGCTTGTGCCGCAGTTGTATCGAATGGCTCTGGTAGCCTGTAGTTTTCGTATCCAATTTTATTTAAGCGTGTTCTTAGCAAAGGGGCTGCAGACCGAAAGTCATTTAATTTCTGAAATTGTTGTTCGATGAGCTCTTGTGACCGTTCAGCCTTAATACTTTGCGCAAAGGATATTGCCATGTTGGCATGTGGGAAAATTATTTTACTAGGGTATTGTCGTTGCAGTTTATACATTGCTACCCAAAAGATATTTTTTAGATAATGACTGGCAATAATAGTTTGTGACAGTGTTTGTGAAAAGTCTTCATCATCGATAATGTCTAAAGCATAGTGGTCGGCAGCCAGTTCATCCATGCGTATTGCATAAAAAGCAATCGCAGTAAAAATTTTCTGGTAACTGCGAATAAGGTAATAAAAAGGTTTTAAGGACCAGTGTGTGTTTCTATGGCAAGCATTTAGATATTGCTGTAGTTGATCCTGAAATAAACTTATTCTGCCGGTTACTTTGTTGGTTGCTAAAGATAACTGTCCAAGGCGCCGCGCAAGCAAGGCTTTAAATTGTTTGGCAGACACCGTTTGCATCAACGGCAAGCCAATTTGTAGGCTGGTATGCCCCAGATGTGGCGCACAATAGTGAGGTGTATTGTGGATACTGATATCAAACTGGTCGGTTATTAATATGGAGTCAATATGATTGAGATTAAAATGCTGTTCTAATTTTTCAATTAAGGCGATGAGCTTAGGGGTTTTCTTTTTGTTGATTGTAATATAAATATCAGATGCTTTGGGTGTATCGAGTTCTAGGGTAATAAATTGATAAAATAAATAAGCCGATAATGTTGCCAGTGGTAGTTGGTATAGCAGAGGAAGCAGATCGCCGAACGACTCCATTGTAAACAATGAAGTGATGGCTGAAATAAGAAAGTACAGGCTTAAAACGGGAAAAAATAAAATAGCCGAAATACCTAGAACAGCAAAGCTTACAACCACAGCGAGATAAAGCTTCGCAGAGCGATGCTGAAAACTATTTAAACTTTCAATCAGTTCTAACATAAAGCAGCCCAGATGGTTGAGTCGACTGAATACTAACGGATTATGCGTTTATTATTCGATGCTGCCGTTATGACTCTTTAATATAAGTACCATAGCGTAAGTATAAAGTATAGGTGTGATTGTTATCACAAATCCATCGTTTAGCTTTAAGAATAGAGGCGCATATCAGGGATTGCTGATGTTCTGTTCGGGGCAGGCGCCTGTCAATTAAAGAGAACTGGCTGATAATTAAAGGCTTTCTAATATTTCATTCAATATTTTTTTGTGCTGTTCTTCTGAAAAATTTGCTCTAACAAATTTTTGCCCCTGTGCGGCAATTTCTTTTCGTGAGTCGGGGTTATCGTAATAATATTCTAATTTCTTTGTTAATGAATCGACGTTTCTAGGTTCAAACAGTAAGCCAGTAACCTGATCATTAATGATTTCAGGAACCCCCCCAGCATTGCCGCCTATTACGGCAACACCTGCTTGCATCGCCTCAATCAGCACTAAACCAAACGTTTCAGCGTGAGTTGTTAAAGCGATAACATCAAAACAGGCCATATAAGATGATGCAGACTCAATAAATGGATGGAAATGAAATTGCGCGTCTAATTGGTATTGATGAATCGATGCAAGCAGGTTTTGGTAATAGGTTTTATCCATAACATGCCCAATGACGGTGATATGTATTTCCTTATTTTTAACTTTAAGTGCACGCGCAGCTTCAACTAATAAATGTTGTCCTTTGCCTTCTTCAATTCGGCTAAAAATAGCAACGTGTAAATAGTCTTTGGAAGTATCAGTAATTTTGAATTTAGCACAACTGGGGGTTTTTAAAGCGGGTTGATCAACGCCATGATAAAGCAGTTTAATTCTGGATTCTTGCAAGGGTAAAAAGCGAATGGCTTCATTCCTTAACTGTTTTGTTATAACAATAAATCGGTCAATATGACGGAACAGGAAATTATGGTAAAAATCATTTTTGTAACGTGTAATAGCCATATGACGCGTATAGATTAATTTCACATTACGTGTGCTGAATAATTTGGCAAAAACGGCAACATTGAAGTCCTTGCTCCAATGGAAATGAATGATATCAATGTTGTTCGCATTAATAATTCGGGCTAATTTAAGCGCTGCATAAAGTGGTAATAAGCGGGAAAATATTTTTAATGAAACGGTTGGTTTTTTAGTGGACTCGTTAGTGGCCTTGAATATAGTAGAGTCTGGGCTGCATACCGTTATACATTGATGCCCCAGCGCTTCGATTATTTGAGCTGAATGATGAGCGTACAATTCTAGGCCACCCTTTCCCGGTGACAAACATAGCACTAGAATATTCAATGTGCTGACTCTATATTGAAGAAGGTATTAGTTGCTGTCACTGTTGACCCGGTAACCATGATATTTAAGTTTAAACACTGTAATTAAAATTATTTATAAAAGCAGGGTAATTCAGCTGTTATTTTTGTATTGATATGACCATAAATCAGCGTACTTGACAAAGGTTGAATGCGCAGACAGTAATGCTAATAAAAACCCCTGTTTACCATCAAGAAAACCGGTTCGTATAATGTACATTTTAATAAAACAACCGATGCCATGCAGTACGGCGGTTGTTAAATTTGTCGTTTTACCTTTGCTGTGTTTGTCCTTCGCCCATATTTCCGCATAGTGTGCTGACTTAGTTAAATAATGGTGCATGTCTTTGTAGGTGTAATGCTGCAAATCAGACGTTAATTTATCAACTTGCATAGAGCTCGGTATTTGCAGTTTTTCATGAACCATCGCATCGTTATAGCAAGTCTTGTTTTTAGGATATAACCGGTGAACAAAGTCAGGGTACCAGCCGCTATGGCGAATAAAACGACCAAAGCAATATGACAGGCGAGGCACAGCATAGATAATAGATGTGTTATTCAGCTTTATTTTTTGCTGAATTTCACTTTTAAGGGCGTCGGTAATAATCTCGTCTGCATCGAGCATAAATATCCAGTTACTGTTTGCATGTTTCTGGGCTTTTATTCTCTGTGAGCCATAGCCTTCCCAGATAGGATCAATTATAACTGTTGCATCCAAATCCGTTGCAATTTTTGCTGTATTGTCCATGCTGCCACTATCATAGACGATCACTTCATCTGCCCAGCGTGCAGATTCAATACAGTTGCTGATGTTCTCTTGTTCATTTTTAGTCAGAATGATGATTGATAGTGAACTCATACCTTCTCCTGATGATATCCTCTATTTTATATAACACTACTGCTTCCCCGTGTATAGATGGTATGCCAATGGGATTGGGTAAATCAGACAATGCTCAACCCTTTAGATTTTGCAATGCTTCGCTGATTTCCATCCATTCAGTTTCTACACGTTCTAATTCGGTATTAATTTCTGTTTGCTCGGCTAGTAAGTGGTTTAGTGTTTCTTTGTTTTCAGCTTTGTAATTTGAATCATCTGCTAAGCCCGATTCGATGTTGGTTTTTTTTGTGGTTAATTGCTCTAGTTGTTTATCCAGTTTTTTTAGCTTGTTTTGCAATGGCTTTTGTTGTGCGCGTTTATCGGCATTATTTACAGAAGAATTTACTGCATCAGGGATGGTTTTTCTCTCTTTATTCTGTTTTTGCAATTTATTTTCATTATTAATCCACTGCTTATAGTCATCTAGGTCGCCATCAAAGGGTTCGGCTGTTCCCTTTGAGACCAGTAGCAGTGTGTCCGTTACCGTTCTTAGCAGGTGGCGATCGTGAGAGACAATAATCATTGCACCTTCAAAAGATTGCATCGCAATGGTGAGAGCATGGCGCATTTCCAAATCAAGGTGGTTGGTGGGTTCGTCGAGTAATAATAGATTCGGTTTTTGGTAAACCAGCAAGGCTAAAACCAGACGAGCCTTTTCGCCACCCGATAAAGGTGCAACGGGATCCAGAGCCATATCATTATTAAACGCAAAGCCACCTAAAAACTTCCGCAAATCACTTTCGGTTGCTTTTTTATCGATACGTTGCAGATGCAATAATGGACTGGCTTCATCATCAAGTTGCTCAAGTTGGTGCTGGGCGAAGTAGCCTGTTTTAAGTTCTTTGGCAAAATGCAGTTCACCTTGTTGTGGCTGAATTTCGTTGGCTAAGAGTTTTATCAGTGTCGACTTACCTGCGCCGTTATGGCCGAGCAGGCCGATACGGTCACCCGGATGAACGGTAAACTTAATCTGGTTAAGTATGGTTGTGTCCTGATAACCGGCATTCACTTTATTCAGATTGAGTAAGGGATTCGGTATTTTTTCAGCAGTTTTAAATTGGAACTTAAACGGTGAGTCAACATGGGCTGGTGCAATTATTTCCATGCGCTCCAGTGCTTTTACTCGGCTTTGTGCCTGACGTGCCTTGGTCGCTTTGGCTTTAAAGCGTTCAACAAATTTGTGCATGTGTTGAATTTCACGTTGTTGCTTTTCAAAAGCAGATTGTTGCGTGGCGAGTTGTTCTGCTCGGCGCAATTCAAAGGCAGAATAGTTGCCGGTGTAGTAGTTAATTTGTGAATGTTCGACATGTGCAATATGGGTGGTTACATTATCCAGAAAATCCCGATCATGTGAAATAAGTAACAGGGTGCCTTTATATTGGCGTAACCAGTTTTCCAGCCAGATAACGGCGTCGAGATCTAAATGGTTGGTGGGTTCGTCAAGTAATAACATGTCGGAGCGGCGTATCAAGGCTTGTGCCAGATTTAAGCGCATTCGCCAGCCACCGGAAAAACTTTTTACCGATAGCTGTTCTTGTGCTGAAGTAAAACCTAAACCATGCAATAAGGTTGCCGCATGGCTATTGGCACTATAGCCACCAATGGATTCCATTTCGCTGTAATAGTGAGCCAGTGCTTCGCCATCATCTTTTTCTTCGGCGATTTTAATTTTATTTTCAAGCTGGCGTAATTCAATATCACCATCAAGAACATATTCAATTGCAACTTGCTCGAGTGCCGGTGTTTCCTGTGCAACATGGGCGGTTTTTATATTTTTCGGGAAACTGACATCGCCGCTATCCGCGTGCAGTTGCCCCCGAATTAAGGAAAATAAACTAGATTTACCCACACCATTGCCGCCGGTGATCCCCACTTTTTGTCCGGCATGAATGGTGAGTGTCACATCGTGGAATAATTCTTTTGTGCCACGGCGTAAAGCGAGTTTGGTAAATTTAAGCATGGGTGTGTTTGAGTTTAAGACTCTTTTTGGTAACGGTTATGCTTTTCTAAAAAATGGGTGTGAACGGAGAAGTGATTATTTTTTCGGTCTTCAAAATAGCGTTTTAAAGTAAAGTCGATAGTGCGAAAAGCCAGTTTGTCCCACGGGATTTCCTCTTCAGTAAAAAGCTGCACGTCGAGACTTTCGATGCCGGCTGAAAAATTCAGATCAACCAGTTTGGCGAGGTATAGCATATAAATTTGGTCAATATTTGGCAGGCTGATGACGGTATACAAGCTGGTTATTTCCAGATTTGCATTCGCTTCTTCAACCGATTCACGGGTTGCGGCCTGTTCCAGTGTTTCATTATTTTCCATAAAACCAGCGGGAAGTGTCCAGTAACCATGGCGTGGTTCGATGGCGCGCTTGCAAAGCAGTACCTTGTCTTCCCATATTGGCAAACAGCCGGCAACAACTTTTGGATTTTGATAGTGAATAGTAGTGCAGTGCGGGCAGACATGCCGTTGCCGGTTGTCACCATCCGGTATTTTCAGCTCAACCGCTTGCCCGCATTCACTGCAATAATTCATGCTTTGGGGTGCCATGCGTGGTTACTATTTTTTACCACCGGGCGCTTGAAACCCGTCGGGTAATTGCCCCTGTTCACCTTCGTTAAACAGAAAACCGAGCATATGCTGTTCAATAATTTGGATAGCGGCGGGGTCAGCCGTATTAAGTTGGTTTTCATTAATGATGGAGGTGAGGCGTTCGAGCCATTTAGTCCAGCCTTCGTTTGAAACGTTTTCGTAAATACGCTGACCCAGTTCGCCTGGCATAGGAACCGATTCGAGCCCTTCGGCTTCTTTATTTAAGTGCTGACAAAAAACCATACGCGACATAATGTTTACCTCAAAATTTGGAGCGCTTATTTTAAACAACTGCACTTATTTAAGATATATTTTATTTGAAAATATATCTTTTTCTGGCGGCTGTTTGTTTTGCTCCACTTTTTATAATGTTAACGGCTTCCGGTTTTTGCTGAATATAGAGAATTCATGTTCTGAAACATGAACCGGGTACTACTATGCTTGTTGACAATCAATATTTGGCGCTGGACTCTAGGCGAGTACGTTTCTTTTCGAAACCAACAAGGAGAATATTAAATGAGTCTAGCAGCCGAATCTAAATTGAATTGCTTTGGTCCTTTTCAACAACTTACCCCTCGTTATGATGCGGATTTACAGTGTCTTTGGTATGACATGCATGCTTCCCCGCGCCCCTGTTTTACCCCCACCCTGTTGGCAGAAATTGCTGACTTTCAGGAACAGGTGGGGCTTGCCGTTCGACGTAAGGAACTGGCGGTTTCCTATTTGGTCTTATCCTCGGATGTGCCGGGGGTTTTTAATTTGGGGGGGGATTTGAACCTGTTCCGCCAGCATATTGAAAATCACGACCGGCAAGGTCTACTGGCCTATGCCAAACCCTGTATTGATGTGCTGTATTTGAATTCGGCACATCTGCATTTGCCATTAACGACAATTTCCTTGATACAGGGCAGTGCACTGGGTGGTGGTTTTGAAGCGGCATTGTCCAGCTCGGTGTTGGTCGCTGAGCGGGGCACCGAGCTGGGTTTGCCTGAAATTTTGTTCAATTTGTTTCCGGGGATGGGCGCTTATAGCTTGTTGTCACGTAAACTTGATTTCCGGCGTGCCGAAGAATTAATTACGGCCGGGCGGTTGTTCAGTGCCGAGGAATTGCACGAGCTAGGTGTGATCGATGTGCTGGCCGAGCCGGGTGAAGGCGTGCAGGCGGTACACAACTATATTCGGCGTCATCGCCGTGCCAGTAATGGTTTGCAGGCGATCCGTCGGGTGCGGGAATATCTTAATCCGTTAACTTATGATGAGCTAATGGATGTGGCAGAGATTTGGGTCGATGCCGCTCTGAACCTGACGTCGCGGGATTTGCGGATGATGAGCAAACTGGTGGGAGCCCAGAACCGTCTAAAACCAGCCAAAGATAGTCCGGCGCTGGCTTTAGTCTAGTTTGAGTGCAAAGGTATAATGGCAGCTTGCCGTTGTACCTTTTTGCTCCTCTTTTTTGAAGCTATAACCTTGATTTTAAAAGGGAAATAAATGGTTTATTCGTAAAAACAGGGTTGAATTCTCAATGTTATGGTATTATCTATACTATTATATAGTCACTTGAATAGAATCATTGGAGAATAAATATGAACGCTGTCGTTGCCGAATTTAATACAAACATTACAGATGAAGAATTCAAAGTATCTGCAACCGCGGGTGAACAAATTGCGGGTTTAATGGCCGCTTCAGATGATCCTGTTGAAGGTATTCGTGTTTTTGTATCCGGCGGTGGTTGTGGTGGCATGACTTATGGTATGACCTACGCCGATACCATTCACCCGCATGACAAAGTGTTAGACGGTGAGGGCTATAAAGTGGTCGTCGATGCAGTGGCACTTGCTTATTTAAAAGGTGCAGATGTTGATTATACTAACGATGGTTTAAATGCGTCGTTTGTTTTTAATAATGTTTTTAAAGCTGTTGGTGGTTCAGGGGGCTGCGGTGGCTGTGGTAGTGCGAGTGGCGGCGGCGGTGGCTGCTCATAGAATTGAGTTAATTATTAAAGACTCTGTTAGTGATGTCTGTTGTTATTCCTGAAAGGCATCAGCTGATGCCGTTACAACGGCCTCCAAGTATTTTATTGATTGCACCGCATGGTAGTTACCGTACCATGCGGTATCTTCAAGCTGCTTCTCGGCTTGGCCTCCATGTTGTTATTATTTCCGAAGGTGAACATTCGATTGTATCGGCATATGCACAAGGCTTGCATGTGCACCTCGATCAACAAGAGGAAGCGCTGCAAACTATTTTGACATGCACCGCAAACATGGATGTGCTTGCCGTTATTGGTACGGACGACTCCGTGATTGAACTGGCTGCAAAGGTGGCGCAGCAGTTAGGCTTGGCACATAATAATGTCAATACAGCGCGGCTTGCCCGGCGTAAAGATTTAGCACGCAAAGCCTTGCAGGATAAAAGTATCCCAGTACCAAAGTATCAGTGTGTCGAATTAGAGGCTATATTCAATCAAATAGATATAAAAATTGATTTTCCCCTTGTGATAAAGCCACTGGCCTTGTCGGCAAGTCGGGGCGTTATTCGGGTAAATAATAAAGATGAATTAACGGTCGCTGCAAAGCGCATTAAGAACCTGTTAGCCAAGTATACGGATTTAGAGTGTGTTGAAAAAGAACAAGTACTGCTGGAAGAGTATATTCATGGTAGTGAAATTGCTGTCGAAGGTATTGTTGATAAGGGTGTCTTTAAATTGCTCACTATTTTTGACAAGCCGGATGACTTGCATGGTCCTTTTTTTGAAGAAACGTATTATATTACGCCAACAAGATTATCGGCAGAACAAGTTAATGTTGTCAGCAAGGTTGTACAGCAGGCTTGTGAAGCGTATGGGGTTAAAACAGGACCGGTACATGCCGAGTGCCGTATACGTGGCACCGAAATCTATTTAATTGAAATGGCTGCACGTACGATTGGTGGTTTATGCAGTGACATTCTAGAATATGGTTTAGGCTGTTCTTTAGAAGAAATTGTTTTAAACCAGGCGACCGGCCAGCCAGTCGAAAAATCATTTTCTGAAACGGCCGCTGGTGTGATGATGATACCGGTACCCAAACAAGGCATACTTAAACGTATTGAAGGTTTGCTTGAAGCAGGGAAAATTGAGTTTATTGAAGACATTAACATTCAGTTGCGCGACGGTTATGAACTCACCCCTTTGCCTGAAGGTAACAGTTATTTAGGTTTTATTTTTGCCAAAGCACCTAAGTTTGAACAAGTGGAACAAGCATTACGAGATGCTTATGCCTGTTTGAATGTTGTTGTTGCACCGCTATGGAAGATAGCGGAAATTGAAAGTCAAACAGTGAGAAATAGTAATGAGTAGTTTAGAGGCACGACCGGATCATTACCAGTTAGTTGAAACCATGCTGCAGGACAAGCAGGATGATGGTACAACGCGTTGTAATTTATGCTTATGGCGTTGCCGCCTTAGTCATGGTCAGCGTGGTTTTTGTCAGGCGCATGTTAATCGTAACGGCACTTTGTACAATCTTTCGTATGGCATCATCTCCGCACTGGATGTTGATAAGATTGAAGACAAGCCGGTTAAGCACTTCAGGCCGGGAACCAACGTATTATCGGTAGGCAGTTACGGTTGCAGTTTTCGTTGTGATGGTTGCCATAATCTGGATATATCATGGGGGGTTACCGCACTGGATGAACTCGCGCGCGGTGAATCAACGGCAGCGTATGTCACCGCCGAACAACTGGTTGGAACTGCTTTGCGTTTGAAAGTGCAAGGCATTGCCTTTACCTATTCCGAACCGGCAGTTTGGTTGGAATACATTGTTGATGTGGCCAAAATAGCAAAAGAAAAAGGCTTGTATATTCTTTATGTTTCCAATAGTTATGTAACGGATGAAGCACTGGAAGTGGTGGCACCTTACATTGATGTGCTTTGTTCCGATATTAAAAGCCTCGATGATGATTTTTATAAAGATGTTTGCAGAAAGTCATCCGTAGATGAAGTGTTACACTCTATAAAAAAAGCGCATCAACTGGGTATTCATGTAGAAACACGCACCAATATTATTCCCACTAAAAATGATAATCTGAAAATGCTAACCAATATAGCGCGTTGGATTAAAGATAATCTAGGAGACGATGCGCCATGGCATATTACCAAGTTTTTTCCGGCATACAAGTTGAGCCATCTTGAGCAAACGCCTTCATTAATTATGCAGCAAACTTTAGATGCTGCTAAAGAGATTGGCTTAAAGCATGTTTATAAATACGATGACAAGGGCTGCGACTGTGCAACCGATAATTTACCGATTAGTTCATTTTTACAGGGCGATGCTGATTCGATTCATGAAGTTAAAAAATGTGCTGCATCGTGTTGTGGTGATGAGGGAGTGCTGCTTAAAAAATATGAATAGCAGAATTTTTATTATTAGAACAATGATTTTAATATGACACAACTTGCATTAAAACAGCTTCAGACCAATATCATAAAATGCCATCTTTGCGAAAAAATGCAGAGCCAGCCCGTGGTGGGTAATCCCGTGATGTCAAAAATACTATTGGTTGGACAGGCGCCTGGGATTAAAGAAAAAGATATCCATAAACCATTTGCATGGACAGCGGGTAAAACTTTATTTAAATGGTTTAGCTCGATTGGCGTCGACGAAGAGCAGTTTCGCGATAGGGTTTATATGACAGCCGTTTGTCGATGTTTTCCGGGGAAGAAACTCGTTAACAATAAACCGAAAGGTGGAGATCGCGTCCCGGATAAAACTGAAATTAAAAACTGTTGCCACTGGTTGCAAAAAGAAGTCGCAGTCTTAAAGCCACAGGTTGTTATCCCGGTAGGAAAATTAGCCATTAGTCAGATAATGGAAGTCAAAAAGCTGGATCAAATTATCGGCCAAACGTTTAAACTTGAATTTTGTAAGCATATCGCGGATATTATACCCCTACCACACCCCTCGGGTGCTTCAACATGGCATCAACGCGATCCGGGGAAAAGCTTATTAACACAAGCGTTAAAAACACTACAACAACATAGCGCATGGCATGACACATTTAACTGAGAAAAGCAGACGATGAGCTCAGAATTTCAACTCACCCTTGAACAACGCATTCTAGCGGAGTGTGCCAAAGGCAATCTTGACCTGCCGAGTCTGCCGGATATTGCTTTGAAAGTAAAAACGGCGGTGAATGACCCATCTAAAGGCATGAATCAAATTGCAAAATTGTTGGAAATGGATCCCAATATTGCTGCCAGAGTGATTAAAATTGCAAACTCATCGATATTTTCAGGTTATCGTTTAACCTCCACCTGTATGGAAGCCGTGGCAAGATTAGGTTTACATGTTATTCAAAATATTGTGATATGTGTTGCCGTCAATAATTTATTTACAGCACCTAATTCTCTATTACAACACCAGCTAAAGAAAGTACTCGATCATAGTCGGCGTATAGGTGCGATAAGTTATGTGCTGGGTTCGATGGTTAAAGGCAAGCAGGCCGAAAAAGCCATGCTTGCAGGTCTTATCTCTCAAATTGGCGCATTACCGGTTATCAGTTACTTAAGCCGTGTGCCTGAATTAAAAGACAACCCCAAGTTTGCTGATCGCATCGTTAAAAAGCTTTCTGGGCAGGTGGGTAGAATGATTTTAGAGCAATGGAATTTTGATGAAGAATTGATTTTTGTGCCAGAGAATATGGATAACTGGTTTAGAGACGAAAAGCCCGAGGCAGATTATGCTGACATTATTCTTGTTGCTAATATTCATAGTATGTACGGTTGCGGGAAACAGAATACTAATATTCCGCCCCTTGTTGAAATCCCAGCATTTCAGAAACTAGGTCTTAGTGAACTGGGTCCACAGGCCAGCATGGAAATACTGCATGAAGCTCAGGAAGATATTCGACAGGCAGCAAAGATGTTGGTTTTATAAATCAATATTGCTAGCGACAGCGAATAGTTTTATTCAAGCCATTCCATTACATAGTAAATATATTGGCCTTCTGAAGATTTGGATGGGCCTAACACCTGTGCCGCATAGCGTTTAGCTTGCGGGTTAGATTGCTCGATAGCTTCTTCCTTGTTCTGTGTTATTGCCACGCAACTTTGCGGTATTCGGTGCCTGTTTGCTTTACGCTGGGGCGCATAAACGATGGCATATTGAATAGTGGACACATCGGTTTGTGGATCAGGTGGGACAAAGCCGCGCATAAACTCTCCTTTGTATTTTTTATGCATTTATGCCTGCCATTTTTGTAAAATGTAGACAATATGATTTTGCAAAGAATGAAAAACTTACTGGTCGCTTGGCTATTATTTTTCTGAAATAATATAGAAAACAAAGTCTAGATGATTTGTTATAAGATTAAAACAATAAAGGCTTGATTTACTGATAGGTTGACGGACAGGGGTAAAGCTTTTAATTTGTCGAAAAAGTGTCGCTATTTCACATTTTGAGTGTTTATTGCTATGGGTTAACCCATTTGGGTTAACGAGCAATTAACACAGATAAGCTAACTTATTGTTTTAATAGAATAAAATAGTTCATGTTTGCATAGCCTATTTGTTACCCAATTGACGCATATTGCAAACTTTGTTCTAATGGACTCATACTGAAAAGAGTTATAGATGAATTTAGTAATACGGGCAAACCTAAGCACACAGCAAATTGATGGCGAGCTCGTTATTTTAGATAAAGACAACGGTCAAATACATCAGCTAAATTCAGTTGCAAGTTTTATCTGGCAAAAAATGGAAGTGGGTTTGGATATTGATGCTATTGTTCAAAAATTAATCCAGTTTTATGAGATTGATGCAACGTTAGCAAAAGCCGATTTAGATAAAGTTTTACAGCAGTTTAAAGATTTAAAATTATTAATTAAAATATGAATGGAGATCAATCATGAGTGAAGAAAATAAAACAGAATTAAACGACCAGAAAACCGAAGCCCGTCGTGACTTTATCAAAAAAGCGGCTTATATTGCCCCGGTTATAATGACAATGAATGCGATGCCTTCACTAGCTCAAGCAGGTTCTAATACTGGTAACGTAATTATTTAGTCCACTTTATTTGTTGTATTGACTGAAAAAAGGCGCAACCAAATACTGGTTGCGCTTTTTTTTGCGTTATAAATCTGAGCCAAGGTATTACTATAGCGTTTATGCTAAGTTGCAAATTAAAAATATTTAATCAAGTAGTGTACATTGAGAGCCAGAATACCTTTATACATGAAGTGGTATTGGCAAATTATGGTTCTTTCGAAGTTAAAGATGCTGAGCCAACATCTTTAGGCTTACACTATGAGTTAAAACAGGGAAAAGACGAATCAACGTACACGATTATTCGTAATAAAAAAAAGATTATTTTTTGCGAAGATTTAGGACTGTTTGTTTACTTTCTGGAAAAAGATATTACGATAGAGCTGGAAAAAATTTGCTCATCTTTGTTCTTTTTACATGGCGCAGCATTGGAAAAAAAGGGTGAAGTGCTTTTATTGACGGGGCGTTCGGGGGCGGGTAAATCAACGACAACCTGGGGGCTGCTCAACAATGGTTTTAATTATCTAAGTGATGAGCTTGCACCTGTAAATCTGGAGTCCATGCATGTTATCCCTTACCCTCATGCAGTGTGCTTAAAAAAACATCCTCCATTATATCCATTACCGGATAATATATTAAAAACCAACCGAACTATGCATGTGTCGACAGCGCTACTACCGGCGGACTCGCATTTAGATGCTTTCCCTTTAACAAAAATTATTATCGTTGAATTTTCTGCTGACAACCTGGAGCCGGTGCTTACAAAACTAAGCCAAGCATCCGCTTGCATGAATATTTACACAAATGGCCTGAACCAGTTAGCACATGAAAATGATGGTTTAACAGGGGCATCCAGAATTGCAGAAAGCTGCGAGTGCTATTCACTTGCAGCCGCTAAGCTGGATGACACTTGTGCATTAATCAGTACTTTATTTGAGTAAAAACAAGAGTTCAGGTTAAAGAAAGGTTTTAAATAAAACGTCAATAAAGATCATAAGTGTCAGTATAATCAAAGAAACTGACACTATAAGTGCCCGTAATTATAAATAAACGGGCACTAAAAAAAGCCGGTTGATATAACCGGCTTTTTTAATATATCAGAAGCTAACGTCTTTTTAAGACATTGCTTTAACGCGCGCATTTAAGCGCGCTTTTTGATTCGCCGCTTTATTTTTATGAATTAGGCCTTTGTTAGCCGTTTTATCAATAATAGAAGTGACTTCTTTGTAAGCTTCCTGCGCTTTTGCTTTATCACCGGACTCAATCGTCGCGAATAAATTTTTAATAAAAGTGCGGAACATAGAACGGTAGCCTGCATTGTGCTGACGACGTTTTTCACCCTGACGGGCACGTTTACGTGATTGTGCTGAATTAGCCAAAGCGGCTCTCCTAAATAAACTGTCTAACCAAGAAAGCCGCGTATAATGGGGCTTTTCGGCTTATTTGTCAATAAATTTAACGCTATACCCTGTAAATATATTATAAGGTATGATGCTAGCCAGAAAACTTGTTTATTTGCAATGACTTACATCTTTTAATAGCGTAATGCTAGCTAAAAATCATTATTATCAATAACTTATAAATTATATGAGCTTGTTTAAATCAACCCTTGTGGTGAGTGCCTTTACCCTGCTATCGCGGATTTCCGGTCTGGCGCGCGATATTGTCATGGCGCATTACTTTGGCGCAGGTAAAGCGACCGATGCGTTTTTTATCGCCTTTAAACTTCCTAATTTTTTACGCCGGTTATTTGGTGAAGGTGCTTTCTCTCAGGCTTTTGTGCCGGTATTAACTGAGTATAAGGTTCAGCGGGATAAATCGGATGTTGCCGACCTTGTGCAGCACACCATGGGCACGCTGGGTGGGTTTTTACTGCTTTTATCTGCTGTTTGTCTGATCGCCGCGCCCATTGTTGTGATGGCGATTGCTTGGGGCTATATCGATCAGCCGGACAAAATTGCCCTCACCACCGACATGTTTCGGGTCACATTCCCTTATATTTTCTTTATTTCGCTAACCGCATTGTCGGCCAGTGTTTTAAACAGTTACGGTAAATTTGCGGTACCGGCTTTTACCCCGATTTTGTTGAATTTAAGTTTGATAGGTTCCGCAATCTGGTTAGCGCCCTATCTGGACGTGCCTGTAAAAGCATTGGCTTGGGGGGTGTTTTTTGCCGGTATTTTGCAGCTGGGTTTTCAACTGCCATTTTTGTATAAGCTTGGTTTTTTGCGCTGGCCACGCTGGGGTTGGAGGCATTCTGGGGTGCGGCGGGTGATGAAATTAATGGCGCCGGGTATTATTGGCTCTTCCGTTATGCAAATTAACCTGCTGTTTGATATTTTTATCGCCTCGTTTCTGGTAACCGGCAGTATCACTTGGCTGTATTATGCAGACCGGATGTTGGAATTTCCGTTAGGGGTGTTTGGTATTGCACTGGCGACGGTGATTTTGCCGAGTTTATCCGGTAAACATGCAGCGAAAGATCCCCAAGGCTTTTCGCATATGCTGGATTTTGCAATGCGCTGGGTTTTTATTGTTGGCCTGCCCGCTGCGCTGGCACTGTTTATTCTGGCTAAACCGTTATTAGCGACCTTTTTACAGCATGGTGCGTACTCCATTGAGTCGATTGATATGTCGGTATTTGCGTTACAGGCTTATTCTTTTGGTTTGTTGGCACATATGCTGGTGAAGGTGCTGGCGCCAGGCTATTTTGCCCGTCAGGACACAAAAACACCGATGAAAATTGGGCTGATTGCAATGGCCAGTAATATGCTGTTAAACGTTGTTTTTGTAGTGAGCTTATACTTACTGGCTGTCGATGGCTTGCATGCCGGTTTAGCGCTGGCAACAGCGGCTTCGGGGGTGATTAATGCTTATTTACTGTGGCGAGGCTTGGTTCGCCAAAAAGTTCACCAGCCCAATAAAGGCTGGCTGCGATTCGGCTCGCAAATAAGTTTGGCCTGTCTAGCGATGGTGGCTGTCTTGTTGGTACTATTAGACAATATTGCGCCGTGGTATGAGTTGAGCCTGGGCAGCCAAATTCTGAATTTATCGCTGCTGGTGATTGGTGGGGCGGGCAGCTATTTTGTGGTGTTGTTTATTTTGGGGATTCGCGTAAAAGATTTACGCCGACCGGCTGAAAATTCACGTGATAGCTTGATATAATGTGGAACAGCATTATGCAGAGCAGGTTAAGGTAGCAGGGCAACAATGTGGAATTGATCCGTGGACTTCATAATTTACGCCCGCAGCACCATGGCTGTGTTGCAACCATTGGTAACTTTGATGGGGTGCATCTAGGCCATCAGCATGTACTGGAACAATTGGCAACAAAAGCCAAACAGTTTGGGTGCCCGAGTACGGTTATAACATTTGAGCCACAGCCACTGGAATATTTTGCCGGTGGCGCGGCGCCAGCCCGATTAATGCGTTTACGTGATAAAGTGAATGCCTTGCGGCGTTACAAGGTAGGTCGTATTTTATCGTTACGCTTTAATAAAGCACTGGCTGATATGCCGTATCAGGAATTTATAGAACGGGTATTAGTAAAAGGCCTCGGGGTGCGTTACCTTGTGGTGGGTGATGACTTTCGTTTTGGCAAAGGCCGTGAAGGCACCTTCGCACATTTAGTTGCAGCGGGTAAGCAACACCAGTTTGAAGTTGTCCATATGCCAACCTTTAATGTTGGCACTGATACAGAAACAGGGCGAGTCAGTAGTACCCGTATTCGAACAGCATTAGAAGCAGGGCAATTTAAAAAAGCCGAAAAGTTGCTCGGGCACCATTATAAAATGACCGGTCGGGTGGCACACGGTGAAAAATTAGGACGGGAACTGGGTTTCCCAACAGCTAATATTCATATACACAGAAAGGTAACACCGTTACATGGGATTTATGTTGTTACCGTTGAAGGATTAAACGACCTGGTTGTTGAAGGTGTTGCAAGTATTGGTACACGGCCTGTTGTTAATGGTAAAAAAGTTATTTTAGAAGTTTTTTTATTTGATTTTAATGAATCCATTTATGGCGAACAACTTGAAGTGAGTTTTTTGAAAAAATTAAGAGACGAGTTGCCGTTTGATTCATTAGATGAATTAAAAGTACAAATTGTAATTGATGTTGAACAGGCGAAAGATTTTTTTAAGCAACACTAATTTAATATAGGTAATTTAAAGGTGAACTTTATTATTTCCGTCATACCCGCGGAGGCGGGTATCCAGGTATTTAAATAAGGATTTTTTTATTACTTTTTTGTGTGGCTGACTGGATTTTCGCCTCCGCGGGTATGACGAATTAACAAGATAATGATGAATAGAAATTTTAATTAAGGTAAACAAATACAGTGGCAGACTATAAAGATACATTAAATTTACCCAAAACAGATTTTCCAATGCGGGGTAATCTGGCAAACCGTGAACCGGCTTTTTTAAAGCAATGGTATGATATGGATTTGTACGCACAGTTACGTAAACTGTCGGAGCAGCAAGAACGTCCCAAATTTTACCTGCACGATGGCCCGCCTTATGCCAATGGTAATATTCATATTGGCCATGCGGTTAACAAAGTATTAAAAGACATTATTATAAAGTCAAAAACACTCAGTGGTTTTGATGCACCCTACACACCAGGTTGGGATTGTCATGGTTTACCGATTGAGTTAATGGTTGAGAAAAAAGTAGGTAAGGCTGGTGTAAAGGTGACCCCAGCAGAGTTTCGTAAAGCCTGTCGTGCATACGCACTTAAACAAGTGGATGGTCAGCGTGAAGACTTTAAACGCTTGGGTGTATTAGGTGACTGGGGCAACCCTTATCTGACAATGAATTTTAAAACCGAAGCGGATATTGTCAGAAGCTTAGGCAAAATCATTGAAGCAGGGCACTTACATAAAGGTTCCAAGCCGGTACATTGGTGTGTGGATTGTGGTTCGGCATTAGCGGAAGCCGAAGTTGAATATGAAGATAAAAAATCTCCTGCGATTGATGTGCGCTTTGAAGTGCTGGATGATGAAGCGCTTAAAATCCGTTGTACGGATTTAGATACTGCATTATTAAAAGGTAAACTTACCTCGGTTGTTATATGGACAACCACACCTTGGACGCTTCCCGCCAACCAAGCTGTTGCCGTTAACCCCAAATTTGAATACAGCATCGTAATGGTAGATAGTATTACCGACCATGTGCCTGAATGTTTAGTGCTTGCTTCCGATATGGTTGAAGACATCATGCAGCGTTATGGTGTTAGCAAGTATAAGATCGCTGGCAAATGTAAGGGTGAAGATTTAGAAGGCCTGAAATTGGCGCATCCTTTTTATGATCGTGAAGTGCCGGTTATTTTAGGTGATCATGTGACTCTAGAAGCCGGTACTGGTTGTGTACATACTGCACCGGGGCATGGTCAGGACGATTATGTTGTTGGTCAGCGTTATCATTTAAAAATAGATAATCCAGTGGGCGCCGATGGTACCTTTGTAAAAGGAACGCCGTTATTTGAAGGTCAGCATGTATTCAAAGCCAACTCGGCGGTAATCGAAACATTAAAAACAAACAGCAAACTGGTACATGACGAAGCCTTGCAACATAGTTACCCGCATTGCTGGCGACATAAAACCCCTATTATTTTCCGTGCTACGCCACAATGGTTTATTAGCATGGACAAAAATGGTTTGCGTGACAAAGCCATGGCTGCGATCAAAAAAACCCAATGGATGCCCGACTGGGGACAAGCACGAATTGAAAAAATGGTCGAGAGCCGACCAGACTGGTGTGTGTCGCGTCAGCGTACTTGGGGTGTGCCGATTACTTTATTCGTGCATAAGGAAACATCAAAGTTACACCCACGCAGTGTCGAGCTTATTGAACAGGTCGCGCAAAAAATTGAACAGCAGGGTATTGATGCTTGGTTTGATTTAGAACCGAAAGATTTACTCGGTGATGATGCCAACAATTATTTAAAAGTAACCGACACACTGGATGTTTGGTTTGACTCCGGTGTTACGCATTATTCAGTGATGAATCAAATGCTAGGTGTGACAGGCTATCCGGTTGCTGACCTGTATTTAGAAGGTTCGGATCAACATCGTGGCTGGTTCCAGTCGTCGTTATTAACGTCAGTGGCAATGCAAGGTGTTGCACCTTATAAATCGGTATTAACACATGGTTTTGCGGTGGACGCAAAAGGCCAGAAGATGTCAAAGTCAAAAGGCAATGTGGTTGCGCCGCAAAAAGTAATTAAGAATCTGGGTGCCGATATCGTACGTTTATGGATTGCGGCAACTGATTACACTGCCGAAATGACCGTCTCAGATGAAATTCTAAAACGTTCATCGGATGCTTATCGTCGCATTCGAAACACCGCCCGCTATTTATTATCGAATATCAACGATTTTGATCCCTCCAAAGATTGTGTGCCAGCCGGTAACTTGTTGGCATTGGATAAATGGGCGATAGAAAAAACTGTCCGTTTACAGCAACGTATTCAAGCCGCGTATGATGAATATGATTTCCATAGTATTTATCAAATGATTCATAATTTTTGTGCGATTGAGTTGGGTAGTTTTTATCTTGATATTACTAAAGACCGTCAATACACCATGCAGGCTAATAGTTTGGGGCGGCGTTCGTCACAAACAGCGATGTATTATATTAGTGAAGCGCTGGTGTTATGGATGGCACCGATTTTAAGTTTTACCGCCGAAGATATCTGGCAGGCCTTACCCGAAAATAAAGTAGATGATAAAGGGGGTAGCACTAAACGAGAAGCCTCAGTGTTTTTAAACACATGGTATAACTTAGTTGAAAGTTATGCAGATAAAAACGAAGCGGATATTGCGCTAACGCAATGGGATAAAATATCAGAAGTACGTGATGCTGTTTATAAAGAACTGGAACGCTTGCGTGCAGATGGTGTGATTGGTTCCGGATTAGAATCGAAAGTAACTATTTATTGTGGTCGTGAAATTTACGATGTGCTTGCAACACTAAAAGATGAACTCCGATTTGTTCTTATTACATCGTACGTCTCGATTGAGCTGATCGAAAATAATCCGCCAAGCACAGCAGTGCATACAACCTTATCAAGTAATGACGACATTTGGGTCGCTGTGACGAAAGTAGAAGAAGGGAAATGCACGCGTTGCTGGCACTTGCGTGAAGATGTCGGCAGCAATAGTGCCCACCCTGAATTATGTGGTCGCTGTATTGAGAATGTAGATGCAGCAGGTGAGGAGAGAAGCTTTGCGTAACTGGATGATTATTGCAGCGGTTATTGTTATCGCCGATCAAATTACTAAATATATCGCGACTGTAAAGTTGGAAATGTATGAATCTATTGCCGTTATGCCCATGTTTAATTTCACCTTAATGCATAATGAAGGGGCTGCTTTCAGTTTTTTAAGTGATGCAGGCGGTTGGCAACGCTGGTTTTTTACGATTATCTCCTTCGTTGTCAGTATCGTGCTTATTGTCTGGATTAAAAAATTAAAGCCAGAAGAAAAATGCGAGGCACTGGCTTTTTCTTTTATCCTCGGTGGTGCTGTTGGTAATTTAATTGATCGTGTTTATTGGGGATACGTTATTGATTTTATTGACATCTATTATAATAAATCTCACTGGCCTGCTTTTAATATTGCCGATTCAGCCATTACGATTGGTGTGGTGATATTAATTGTGGATACGATTTTCCCGAACTTGTTTAAAAGAAATTAGATTTATTGTTAGTGGAGTACTTCTGCTAACTCGTCATACCCGCGGAGGCGGGTATCCAGAAAGAATTTAAAGAAGCTGTTTTTATAGCGTTTTGGATTCCCATCCCCGCCTTCGCTGGGGACAGGCTCTCCGCGGGAATGACGATACAAGTTCCATACTATATTTCAAAATAATTTTATTAGAAGAGTAGTTAACAATGACAGAAATAAGCGCCATTACAATTTGCCCCGGCAGCGAAGTAACAATGAACTTTACTTTAAGCCTGCCCGATGGCACGGTTGCAGATTGTACCGATGAAAATGTACC
>UOFT01000075.1_pt1 | contig 23444 bp, 23 predicted proteins | sample 1990121 | NCBI WGS metagenome assembly UOFT01 (sample SAMEA4728526, study PRJEB27164) | hydrothermal vent metagenome | biome: marine basaltic hydrothermal vent biome; feature: marine hydrothermal vent; material: mineral | place: Pacific Ocean | collected 2011-06-14/2011-07-23 | depth 1741 m
GTATCTTCATTGAGGTTCTCAAATACCACACTGTCCATTATCTGCTGAATAAAATTTAGCCCTAAGCCACCCGGCCGAACCTCGGCCAGATCTTTTGCCTTTATAGTGTTTATATCGACCGCGGGGGCAAAATCTATAAGCTCAAAACGCCATTTTTCGTTATTTTTTTCTACTGTTATTAGTATTTTTCCATCACCTGCTCCAGAACTTGCACCAAAGTAAGCGTGCTGGATAATGTTCATGCAGGCTTCATTTAACGCGATAACCATTTCGTCGGCTGTTGTTTTAGGCACACCTTGTTGTGAAAAAATCTGCCGTAGATTATTCCGGATTACCTGCAAATTAATCGCATTGGCTTCAAATTCAAGTTGTGAAATCATGCTAAAAGACACTGTTGCTTCTCTTTATTCTAAAATTAGTAAGGTCATATCATCGCGCTGGCCTTTACTGCTCTGCGACAAATGCTGAATAATTGTATCCAGTCGCTTCTGCACTGGCATATTGTCCAAGCTTGCAATTAACGAGACCAAGCCCATCACGCCCAGTTCTCCATCATCAGGGGCATAACCTTCGGTAATGCCGTCGGAATAAATGTATAAATGCCCCTGTTGCAAATTTACCGAAACTTCGGCGTACTCCATATCCGGCACAATACCCAGTGGTGGTGTGTCGGCGGCGAGTAATTGGATTTTTTTTTCTTTTACTTTTGGGTTAAACAAGATAGGTGGCGGATTACCGGCATTTACCAGCACAACACTGCCGTCTGCAGGATTGTAAATACCGGCCACCATGGTTACAAACATGCCGCGAATGCTGGTTTCACAAATTTCTCGATTAATGGTTTTTAATAGCTCAGCTGGTGAGTGGTTCTTTTTACCCAAGCAACGAAACAAGCTGCTGGTTTTTGCCATCAGCAAGGCAGCATGCATTCCCTTGCCCGAGACGTCGCCCAAATTAAACATAACCCGACCATCATCCAGCTTGAAGAAGTCATAAAAATCACCCGATAGTTCTTTTGCTGAAATGTTAACGCCATGCACCGGCGTGTCAGCATCATCGAGCGGCAATAAACTTGCCTGAATCTCACGCGCAAGCTCCAGTTCATTATTCAGTGCGGCCGCCAGTTCGTCACGTTCGCGCAAGGTTTTTTCTAATGTCCAAGTGAGTTCCTGATAGCTGGTATTTTCTTCGGCCAGTCGCACGTTGGCATCACGCATGACTTGTTCAAATTCAACTTGCTTATCAACTTTTAAACCTAAACTAATCGCCGCGTCAGTAACTAATGCAGGTAAGGCTTCACAAATATCTTTAATCGCTTGTTCGTCAATACCAAGAACCTGTGTGGCTCGCGACGTTGCATTTGTTAGCGCCTGCGAGGGATTGTTTGTTACAAACACACTGTTTATCCAGTCGGCTGCCTGTAAAATTGCAGGCAACCCACTGTGTTCATCATTCGTATAAATATGTGTATGGTGTGCGCCAATGGCAACGCCTAATGACTCGGGCAGCTCCCAAAACTCGGCCAGTTTCTTTCCTATTTCGGTGTGGGTGACAGAGAAAATGGTCTGTTCTTGTTGTAAACGCTCAGCGGGCGATAAGCTCCGCAATGTTTGCCACTCATTTGTTTGTTCTGGGTGCAGGTAAAATAATATGAGCAGACCAAAGTCCTGCAATAAGCCCGCTGTAAAACATTCATCCGGATCCTGTTTAACTAAAGGTGCAAGCTGTCTTGCGACAATGGCGCGGCGTAAGGAATCTTCCCAAAAAACTTCAGCATCAAAATTGGGAATGGCTTCTTTGTTGATTGCATCGTGTATCGAAATACATAACACCAAATTGCGCAAAGCACGTAAACCGAGCACCGCTACCGCATTGCTAATCGAGGTGACTTCTCGAGAAATACCATACAAAGGGGAGTTGGCGACACGCAATAATTCAGCGGTCAGTGCCGGATTAGTCTCGGCAATATCAGAAATTTCGCTGCTGGTGACTTCTTCGCGCGCGCAGGCACGAATAATTTGCAGCGCAGCTTGTGGCGGCGCAGGCAAATCGGTGGGTTTTATTAATTCTAACTGAGTTACCACTGTCATAACCCACTGTATCGGCCGCAGCGCAAATTATTAAAGAGCTTAAAGTCAATTTTAGGCTAAAGTTAATAGTATTTAGGCCGAAAAATAAATATGGATGTCGAGAATATTAGCTCAAAAAACAACCAATCAACCGCTAATACAACGAATAGAACCCCAAAAGTCGGTTTAGTCATGATGGGCGGTGGCGCACGTGCGGCTTATCAGGTTGGCGTGCTAAAAGGTGTTGCCCAGCTGGTTAAAAAAGGCGAACCCAGTCCATTTAAAATTATCTCGGGGATTTCAGCTGGTGCCATTAATGCAGCCGCTCTTGCCAGTGCAGCACATAACTACCAAAAAGCCGTGTTCCGCCTGCTGACTATCTGGGGGAATTTTCATTGTGACCAGATATTTTATACCAGCGCTGGCGGCATTATTAAAACCGGTGCGCAATGGTTTATCGGCATGATGCTCGCCCGCTTTGCAAAAAACAAACCACTGTGCTTACTGGATCGTGCCCCATTACATGAACTATTGAGTAACTACTTACATACCCGTGGCATTCAGCGCAATATTGATAATGGCCACTTACATGCGGTGAGTGTCACCGCGTCCGGCTATTCTTCTGGGCAGAATGTTACTTTTTTTCAAGGCAATCCCAAAATTGAAAGTTGGAAACGGGCTCGCCGTATTGGCTGCCGTGAAAAAATCAATGTCGATCATCTAATGGCATCGTCCGCCATCCCGTTTATATTTAGCCCGCAAAAAATTAATCGTGAGTTTTTTGGCGATGGCTCGATACGCCTTATTGCCCCACTCAGCGCCTCGCTACATTTAGGAGCTGACCGACTGATGATTATAGGTAACCGCAAAGAAGACGATGATTCAATACAACGTATTAACCAAGAACATTCTCCCAGTTTTGCCGAAATTGCCTCGCATGTTTTAAACAGTATTTTTCTTGACAGCCTAGAAGCAGACTTAGAACGCTTAACTCGAATTAACCATACCGTCAGTAAAATTCCTGACCACGCTATCATTGAAAACAACATCCCCTTGCGTAATGTTGATACCTTAATGATTTCACCTAGCGAAGACATTGGTAAACTCGCCGCACCGTATGCCAATGATATGCCTGCCTCCATTCGCATGCTGCTTCGCGGTATCGGTGCCATGCGCACAGAAGGCTCCAGCTTGATGAGCTATTTATTATTTGAAAAAGGCTATTGCAGGGACTTAATTGAACTCGGCTTTGAAGATACTATCGCGAAAAAAGACGAGATTAAAGAATTTTTAATGCTGTAGTTTTTAGTTTGTTGTAAGCTTTGCGTATGAGTCTCGGTGCATGTCAATCACCTCAACGGTTATGATAGAAGTTGGCAACTTCAATTTACCAATGCCCGATAAAATAACCTTGCTCAGTTGCTTTTTGTTATCAGTATCACGTCCTGATTTAATCCGTGCCTGTATATGAATATAAGGTGCATTCCCACCTGCATTGCTAAAGTGCTTAAATGGATAAGCCCGTGATCTTATCTGGTTTGCCTTAAACAGGCCACTGTCTGCAATCGCCAGATGAACGGCCTGCAAAAGTGCACTAACCTGAGTATCCTCAAGATTTTTTTCTAAATACTCAACAATAATATGTGGCATAACAATAATCTCTATCTGGTTCTATTATAATATTTAGATTAGACAACTACCGCCTACAGTCCACCCGTCAGAGACGGGTATAAAACAACAAACCATATAGATATTTAAAACTATTTACTGCGCTCCGGTTCATATTCTTTATACTGAGGCAGCTCATCACAGATATGCTCCCAATTAGCTTTGGAATCGACAAAGATATGTGCCTGTGATTGTTCTTTAATATCCGAATCAATCGTTCCTAAACGCACGCGAACTTTACCCGGCACTTTTGTATTTTCACTTTTTATGGGGGAGCCACAATGCTGACAAAAATAACGTGCCTGTGTTGCTGACAGCGGGTGTTTTGTTAATGAACCTTCGCCCAATATTATTCTAAAATTTTCGACATTAACCACACCATTGGTTGCAAATGCACTACCCTGTAATTTTCGGCACTGCGAACAATGGCAATAGATAATGTCACTTATCCCAGAAGTAATTTCGAACCGCACCGCACCACAATAACATCCACCTGTATACATTATTCAATATGCCATAAACTTAAGGCAGGCCAGTAGGTAATCACTAAAACCGCAAATAATAAAATAAACATAAAGGGGATCGTGGCATGATAAATTTCGGTGATGGGTTTTTTAAATCGATAACTGGCAATAAACAGGTTCATCCCAACCGGTGGAGTGAAATATCCAACCTGCATATTGGCTAGAAATATAATCCCAAGATGTACGGGGTGAATACCAAAGCCCAGTGCCACAGGCGTAATTAACGGGATCATAATAACCAGCGCGGAATATATATCCAGAATGGCACCCAGTATCAATAAAAAAATATTAAGCAATATTAAAAAAGTATATTTACTTTCTATGTTCGCTTTTATCCATTCAAATAACCGAGCGGGTACTTCGGCATCAATCAAATAGTTGGTAAGCGCTAAAGCCACACCTAAAATCATTAGAATGCCACCGACCATAATCATAGAGGTATGCATTACCTTGGGTAATTGCTTTAGTGAGATCTCTTTATAAACAAACACCTCAACAATAATAACGTAAAGTGCGGTAACGGCAGCCGCTTCTGACACAGCAAAAAAGCCTGAATAAATGCCACCTAACACAAAAAAAGGTAAGGGTATTTCCCACTTCGATTCATTTAAGGCAGCGAATAGTTCTTTTTTATTAAACTTACTTCTGGGAATAGGATCTTTGCGTGTTATCCATAAACTCCACATAACCAGCAGTGCAATCATTAAAACGGTGGGGAACAAGCCCGCAAGAAAAACCTCTTCCATCGTCACGGTTTGTTCTAGACTAAGCTGCTGCACGATAACCACATACAAAATAAGTGGCAAGGACGGCGGCAATAACAAACCCAAACTACCGGATGTTGTTACCAAACCTAAACTGAATTTCCCAGGATAACCAGCCTGCCTCAGCGCGGGCAATAGTAAGGCACCTAAAGCAACGATGGTAACACCGGTTGCTCCCGTAAATGCCGTAAATAAAGCACACGCTGTTAGGGTAACAAAAGACAGGTTATTCGGCACCCAGCCAAACAATGCTGTTGACAAGCTGACTAACCGACTCGAAGTCTTTGACTCACTCAGTAAGTAACCGGTAAAAGTAAACAGTGGCAGAGCCAACAATAAAGGGGTATTAGTGATCCGGTAGATTTCAATCGTGATAACAGATAGATCGACGTCACTTGAATAAAAGCCCAGCATCGCAACGGCTAATATAATAGAAAATAACGGCGCACCAAAAAAGGCCATTAAAATAAGCAGCAAGGCGATAAGCGCAATGCTCATATTGGTTTGTTCAAGAACAGTAAAACGGTTGAAATAAGATAGCGTAATGAAATATTAATAAATGCAATGGGAATAATAACCTCTGCCACCCATACAGGCACTTTTGCAAAGGCGATTGCGCCATCCTGATATTCAATAATTATAAAGCCAACGCTATACCACGCGACAATACCGCAAACCGTCGCAGTAAATAAAAACACAGTAGCTTGCACATAGGGTTTTGCTTTTTCAGATAAATGCTTAAGGCCAATTTCAATGTTAATATGTTCATTATTTCGGCTTGCATACATTGCACCAAACATCCCTATCCACAATACAATAATACGCAGCAGCACATCACCCCAGACAATACCAGAGTCAAAAAAATTACGTAGAAATATTTGTGATATCGCCAACACAATGGCTGTGAACAACATACCTATTAGAATAAAATCTTCTAACTTTAGTAGTGCTGTTCTTGCTGAGTTTAAGGTTTTTAACACGCGTGCTCTTAAAATTACTTCTTATTAAATTTTTTAATCAAAGCATCGGTTTTATTAACAATATCTTTACTAACCCGACCAGAGTCAATCATTTTCTGTTGCGATTTTTTTGCATACACAAGCCATTCTTTAATCTGACTTGCAGATGGCTTGATGAATTTAACACCCTGTTTTTTCAAAGCAGCAAGCGCTAATTTATTATCATTTTTATTGATCACATCCAGCTCTTTAAAAATTCGCGTCATCACTTCTGTTATTATTTTTTGGTCATTTGACTTTGCTTTTTTAAATGCTTTATTGCTAATAGCAAGTACGCCATACGAATAAAGAATGGGGAGATCAGTAATATACTTAATTTGCGTATACCATTGTAATGCAAGCGCACCAATGGGAGATGCGGCAATCGTATCAATTAAACCGGTTTGCAAACCTGCTAACACATCACCTAAAGGCAAAGGAATAGGGGTTACACCAAAAGCACTTATCGCCTCCAATGCAACTTCGTCATTGGCCGGTATCCATGCTTTTTGCTGCCGCAACGATTCAACACTATCGACTGGATTTTTAGATGACATCACATACGCAAAACCCGACTCGGCAAAACCAAACGTAGCAAAGCCGCCTTTCTTTAGACCTTTTTGTATTATTGCATCGAGATGCTGACGAACGTATTTAATTTCTTCTGCTGAACGGTACTTCATCACTAGGCTGTATATCTGGTTATCTTTATAAAACCGCGTCATACTTCCACCCGTAAAGGCTCCACCATGCAACTGACCAATACGAATTTTGCGCAATACCGCATTACTGTCACCCATGACACCGCCAGGGTAAAACTTAAACTTAACGCGGCCATCGGTGCGTTTTTTAATCTCCTGTGCACCGCCTCTTAATTTGTTCATCCAGACAGAACCATCCGGCGACAGAGTGGCCATTTTAAAAGTAACTGCCTGTGCTGCATTCGAAAACAAAGCAACACTGGCACATAGCATTAAAGTATAGATTCGTTTCATTGTTTTTCCGTTCGTTATTCTTTAAAAATGGCCATTGCTAAAAGTAATCATCGCTGGCAGCTAAAAGTTCTTCTGCTCTGGATTGAGCAAGCGTGTTCATTAAGGTTAAATCAAGTGCGACAGGGTTTGACTTTAAAACTTCATTAAGTAATTTGTCATGTAATTCTTTATTAAAAACAAGTTTTGCATATTTTTCGGCATATAACACTTTGGCCATCAGGTTTTTTCCTTTTGATAAAACAATGGCCAGCTCAAAATGTTTACGCCCAATTTCTGGTTTACCACCTAATGCTGGCGGTAACAAGGTGGATAAAACCGCTGCATATAAATGCACGCCGCCTTGTTTATAGTTTGGGTTAATCTCCAGTAATTTTTTGAATATAATTTTAACCCGCGCCAGTTCGGCAACAGCATTCCAGTCTTTACTGTTTTTTTGCACCCAGCCAGCCCAAGTTGTACCGAGTGCATACCAATTAGCAACATCATACTCGCTTACCGTGGACAACAAATTTTTGAACTCACCAAATGTGATTTTGCGCAAGTTACAGTAGTCTGAATTACTGACACAAACAGCTCGCAGTGCATAGTCCAGTGCGTGAGTCGACATTTTACTCGCGCGCTTTGCATCTTTTACAAAAACACCCGCATAAGCGCTGTGCAATACTGCAGCCGACCGGAGCAGGGATTCATTACTTGAGCCATCTCTTAAAAAACTGCTCACGAGTAGTAAATACGACGGCGCACCATCGGCCACTGTTTTTGGATCATCCGAATTTAGTATGGTACTCGATAAATTTTGTGCCATTTTGCTGGTGAGCGGCGAAATAATGTAAGAGCAGCTACTGGTTAAAGCTAACAAGATAACGCCCGCAAGAACGCCAAATATCTTTCCGCAGCGATAAATCTTAGTTTTGGGTAAATTGCACATAAGTATATATAAGGTATAAAAGGGCGAATAATAAGGATTTTAAGACAACAGGTAAAGTCCTTCGTTCACGGTTTTTGAATTAACACACACCAATGTTCTGTATCATCTTAAAAAAGCTCAATATCGTTATCTTCTTTATAACTTTCACGCGCTTCTTTTAAAATTTCCTCGACCGACTTGCCCGCCAAAATGGCATTGAACATTGCTAAATCAGAGTCGAGGGTGTACTTGGATTTAATCATTTCCTGTAAACCTTTCCACTCATAGGGGTCGTTAATACGGGTGTCGTTATCCACTAAGGCTGTCATTTCACTGAGACTTTTAGAAACATGCACTAGACGCTGCGTTAATCGGTCATAAAACTGGAAAGCAATAATAGCCTCATTCACTTTCGTTGAAACAGCCATCCAGTTGCGTAAAATGGTGTCTTTAATGCTGCTATCTTCCAAATCGCTGGCAGCGGTTCCCATAGTCGAAATACTCGCGGCCAACGAGGTAAAGGAGTTTGTTAATGTGCCCACTGAATCTTCACCGTCAGACATGGCATGCTCTAGGCGGGCAACCGATAAATTGAGCATTTTGACGGTTTCCCGAATATGGCTCCAGTCCATTTGCTCATTTTCTGCCTTTTTTTGTGCATTATGCGCAGAATCGCTCATTTTACTTCCCTCAAATAGCTTGATTAGGCTTACTTTATCGGTAAGTCACAAAAAAACCTTAATCTTTGCTCAATTAGGGTATAATGCGCGCCTTTTACCTCCCTAGCTCAATCTAGGCACAATTTCAGCAACACTATTCAATACACACACTCGGAGCCGCTTGTGGATTCACTGCAGAACTTAAGAAATATCGCCATTATTGCCCACGTTGATCACGGCAAAACCACATTAGTCGACAAGCTGTTAGAGCAAACTCATACGATCGAAACGCGCGGTGAAGCACAAGAACGCATTATGGACTCGAATGAGCTCGAGAAAGAACGCGGCATTACTATTTTGTCTAAAAACACAGCAGTGGAGTGGAATGGTCACCGAATTAACATTGTAGACACCCCAGGCCACGCCGATTTCGGTGGCGAGGTGGAACGTGTATTGTCGATGGTTGACTCGGTTTTGTTATTGGTTGATGCCGTTGAAGGCCCCATGCCACAGACTCGATTTGTGACCCAAAAAGCACTGGCTCGCGGCCTGCGCCCGATTGTTGTAGTGAATAAAATTGACCGTGATGGTGCGCGCCCACACTGGGCACTTGACCAGACTTTTGAACTCTTTGACCGCCTCGGTGCAACCGATGAGCAGCTCGATTTCCCGGTTATTTATGCTTCAGGTTTAGCGGGTTATTCCGGGCTAGAAGAAACCGTACGCGAAGGTGATATGACACCGTTATTTGAAACCATTGTGTCACACGTAAAAGCACCGGATGTAGACCCAGACGGCCCATTGCAGTTGCAGGTGAGCTCGCTCGATTACAATACTTATACCGGCGTTATCGGTATTGCCCGTATTGCACGCGGTAAAGTCACCACTAATACAGCCATTACACTCATTAATACCGAAGGCGAAACCCGCAATGCACGCATTCAGCAAGTATTACGTTTAATGGGTGTGCAACGAACTGAAATTCCAGAAGCCAGTGCGGGCGATATTATTGCCTTTACCGGTATCGAAGGCTTGAATATTTCCGACACACTTTGTGAGCCAAATAATGTAGAAGCCTTACCACCATTATCCATAGACGAACCAACCGTTAGCATGACTTTTCAGGTCAACAAATCACCATTTGCCGGTAAAGAAGGCAAATTTGTTACTTCTCGACAGATTAAAGAACGCCTTGATCGCGAGTTGATTGCTAATGTTGCACTGCGTGTTGACCAACTGGAAGATCCAGATAAATTCCGCGTGTCTGGCCGTGGTGAATTACATTTATCTATTTTAATTGAAACCATGCGCCGCGAAGGTTTCGAGCTTGGCGTATCACGCCCGGAAGTTATCTTTAAAGAAGTAGACGGCAAACGTTTAGAACCTTACGAACAACTCACCGTGGATGTACAGGAAGATCACCAGGGTACCGTGATGGAAAAACTTGGTGAACGCGGTGGCGAACTCACGAATATGATGCCCGATGGACAGGGTCGTGTTCGTGTCGACTACACTATTCCTGCACGTGGGTTAATTGGTTTTAGAACCGAATTTTTAACCGCCACTCAGGGTAGCGGTTTAATTTACAGTGTCTTCGATAAATACGATGAAGCCAAACCCGGCACTATTGGCCAGCGGCTAAACGGCGTGCTTGTTTCAAATGCTCAAGGTAAGGCACTGGCTTATTCTTTATTTAACTTACAGGAACGTGGCCGTTTATTTATGGGCCATGCCGAAGAAGTTTATGAAGGAATGGTTATCGGCATCCATTCACGCGATAACGATTTAGTGGTTAACCCAACTAAGGCAAAACAACTGAATAATATTCGTGCTGCGGGTACAGATGAAAACCTTATTTTATCACCACCTATTCGCATGAGTTTAGAGCAAGCACTGGAATTTATTGATGACGATGAACTGGTTGAAGTGACACCGGAGTCTATTCGTATTCGTAAAAAAATGTTACAGGAAAATGAACGTAAGCGTGCATCAAGACCACCCAAATAAATAAAATCTAAAACTGAAAAGGGCCGGCATTTATCTAATGTCGGCCTTTTTTACCCGTTTAAATAGCTGTCTCGACTGATCTTGCTTATTTTTTAGCCAAATATTTACTTAATTCACTCTCTGTTACTTATAACCTTTATTTTTAAAATGGAATTATTGTACTATCAATAGTTGCAACAAAACTCACTGCTTGAAAATAAAGTGTTTCGGGAGGAAATATGAAGCCAGTGTATTGTTTATTAATATTGCTCTTTAGCATACTGTTATCCAGTTGTGGCGCAATCATTAGTGAACCGGTCAGCGATCAAAAGATACTCAAACATTTAGTACCCCATTATAAAGCGGGGCAATCACTTAGCATTCACAATTATTATAAAAAACCAACACTTGTAGAAAATTCAGTGCAGGGTGCCATGTATATTCAAGTTGATTTGAAACAGTTGAGTGGAGCTTCCATAAAACTAGTCAAACAAGCTATGGCCTATCAAAATGTCAGTGTCGTTCCCTCAAATAAAAAAACAATTACAATACGTGCTCACAATGTTTATTTGAAGAGTCTTTTTAACTTGCATCTTGAGTTATCCGCAGAGCTTAGTAATGGCAAACAGGGAAATGTTCAACAAACCTATGGTAAAAAAGCATACCATTATGAAAGACATAATCTGGCTATTCTTCCTGCCACAGAAAAACTACTGAAACACCCTGATTTTATAAAATTTATGAATGAATAAAACACCACCATTGCGGAGAAATATCATGAAAAAAATAATATCACTCGTTATATTAGCCTTTGTAATACTGCAACTTACAGGTTGTTCAAGCGGTTGGCAAATTCGAGCTGACCAAAATATGTTTATAAAAAATCCGATGAAAAAGATAGCGCTCATTGGCACCAGTACCGTCGTCTGGCCTCGACGAGGCGGACAAGACCCGGCTATTGGCTTGTTATCCAGTAAGGCAGGAATAGAAAAAATAATGCCAATGTTTAAAACACATTTAGAAACTAAAGGTTACACAGTTACATTTGCCGAACCGATTGCGGCAGGCATGCCCTTTAAGTCCCTTAAGACACATCCCATATTTGAAGATTATGAAAACAAGGGGGATGCCAGCAAATTGCCCGACCTGAGTGGTGATGACCCTGCCTTTGTTTACGCTATTTCAAATAAAAAAATTCAGCAATCTGCCATTGCGCTTGCATTCGAGTTGAGTGATGCAATGTCAGATAGGGAATCTTCTACATATCACCCTAGTCAGTCACACATTCAAGCCATCTTGGCAGCAACTGACTCGGATACCGTATGTCAAATCAGAGCCGCGGGTTGGCGCTATTCCAGTGGACGAGCGGCAGGAGCATTTTTTCTTGCACTGCTCACCAGTTCAATGGCCAATACTTCTGATGGTGGAGCGCTAGGAGTTATCTGCAGTGATGAAACAGGCAAAGTCCTTTGGCAAGACTATCGCAACATTGATGACGATCCAATGGATGCAAATATAGAGCATATTGTAACAACGCTAAAATATTTTCCACATGCAAACACACCCTTACCCAAAACCTGCGTAGCCGAGGAAAAACATAAAGAAATGTACCGTTGCGAAATCTAATTTCTCTGTCCAAAGAGGCAAAATACCAGATATATTCTGCCTCTTTAGGCTTCACAAATAATGTTACTTATCCACTATATATGTATCCAAACCATCAATGCTTAACTGATTTTTATCCTGCCAGTATTGTTTAATTTTGTCTTCACCTTTTTTTGTTGCCCATTCATTTAAAAGCTCTCTGTCTGCAACATAGTCTAGATAAGGCACACTCATACCACAGGATGTTTGCACTAAATCTACATTCACATCAAAAATCTGTCGCGCACCAGGTAGCGGTTTGAGTAAAGCATAAAGTTTATCCCAATCTGCATCCTTGGGATGGATCACACGCGCATTGCCATATAAGCGTAATATTAGCGGCACCCCTTCAAAAGAGGTAAACATAATGGTCATACGTGATAATTGCTGAACATGTGCAGCCGTTTCGTTTCCACTGCCAGTTACATTCAACCAGATAACTCTGTTCTTGTTAATGACTCTTAACGACTCCATTCCCTTTGGCGAAAGGTTAATACGGCTATCCTGCGTTGCCGTAGCAACAAAGAAAATATGTTGTTTCTCGATAAAAGATATTAGCTTGTTAGAAATTTCGGAATATTGGGTTGCCATAAAAATTATTCCTATGTTGAATTACTTATCAGACCAAACAGCATACTCATTGCCATTGGGATCGGTAAAGTGAAACCGTCGCCCACCAGGAAAGTCAAATACCGGTTTTATGATCTGTCCACCGGCTGCTTCTATTTTTTTGTAGGTCTTTTCAAGTTCGCTACTATAAAGAACAACTAAAGCACTACCTGATTTTGTACTGACTATCTGATCGGACTTAAAAAACCCGCCATTCAATCCAGCATTAAAGAAAGCAACATAGTCGTGGCCATAGTCAACAAATTCCCAGCCAAACACTTCGCCAAAGAATTTCTTTGTTGTTGCTATATTTTTAGACGGGAATTCAACATAATTAATTTTTTCATTCTCGGGCATACTATTATCCTTAAAATTCACCTGATGCCTGAGCATACCACAAGCAATAAAAAAGGCCTTATATTTTATATAAGGCCTTTAATAAAAGAGTGTTACAAATAGTTACTATTTAACACGTTTAATTGTGATTTTTGCTGCTGGATTACGCCAATCGAATTGCGCTTTATCCAAATCTGCAATACCCTGAATACCCGGGTGAATGTGAACAAACCCTTCACCTGACTCAAGGTTAGTCCCTTCTCCCGAACAAACAAAGCCGGGTCCAGGAATTGAAACACAAAGCTCATCATTTATTTCAGTACCAGCATCATACGCTGGAGAGTAGACGGTAACAGTCCGTTTGGCCTTGCCAACATGTAAGCCATTTACCGCAAAAAAGGCATCGTTAGAAGGTACCAGCATGGAGGCAACACTGATATGAGAATTGTGCTTATTCATACGCACTTTTAAGGTAACCGACTGCCCCGGTGGCAATGGGGCAGAAGCCTGTGCAACATCCAGTACTTTACCTGTTGCCAATAAATAGTCTTTTAACGGATTTGAATTGCCGCTTTCTGCTAAAACTTCAAGTTCCGCATTTGCGGCTTCACCTAATTTAAATAACTTTACTCCATACTGGTGCGATGCAACCATAATCGGGGTAAAAAACTCACCATGAGATATATTAGTGATGGTTACTTCAAACATTTTACCCTTCGCTGAATATTCCGATGCCATAGCATTGAATGAAGCTAGCGATGCACCCAGCATTATCACTGCGGATATTTTTATTATAAAAGATTTCATTTATTGTCACTCCTTGTTGAAATTGACTTGAATTAATTAAACAGCTGAACAACATGCTGAATATTTATCATCGCAACAAGTGTTAACAACGAAGTCACGGAAAGGTCACAATTTTATAACGTATTACACTGCTACCCCATTAATATTTCAATATTAAAACCGTGGTCATTGCGAGCGATAGCACGGCAATTTTTTCGTGGTATAACCTAGAAAGATTGCAGTGCTATCGCTCGCAATGACCTTATTGTTTTATATTTTTATTACTTATTAAAGATAGAGGTATTAACGAGACATCCATGTATCATTTTATTTTACAAAATGTTTAATATTTTATGCCGCATAGACCTGCATAGGGAAAGAGAAAACCGTACCTTTATTAATAATACTTTCTACTTTTATTTTTGAACCATGTAATTCAAGGATGCGTTTTGTAATAGCCAAACCTAGCCCCGAACTCTGGTTCACTAATTTATTAATACTAACAATATTGCTATCAATATGTGGCTCCTGCACAGAGGTACGGCTTTTATCTACACGATAAAACCGATCAAAAATATGTTCCAACTCATCTTCAGGAATACCATGGCCGGTGTCAGCTACTTTTATTAGCACCTGTTCACCTTCAGCAGTGAACCCCAATGATATTTTCCCGCCATTTGGGGTATGCCTTAGTGCATTTTCAATTAGATTTTCAAGTACCCGTTGAAGCATTCCGATATCGGCATGTACCCAAATACTAGTATCCTGACAACGAACGCTTAATTCGATATTATTGTCCTTCGCACGTAATTGAAATTTTTGCCCAATATCATGCATCAGTTCGCCTAATGAGAAAGGTTCAGCATAAACAACCGATTCGCATGAATCTAGCTTTGCCAGTTCAAATAGCTCATCTACCAGCGTACTCAAACGTTTGCTTTGTGCCAGCGCTATTTCCAAATAGTGCTTCTTTTCCTGCTGACTAGCCGGCTCTTTAATAGACAATGTTTCAATATAACTTTGCAATGTCGCAAGCGGGGTTCGTAAATCATGAGACACATTGGCAATTAACTCTCGACGTTGGTTGTCATTGTTCTTTAATTTTAATATTTGTGCATCTAACCTGTCTGCCATTTGGTTAAACTGAACACCGAGCTGTTCAACCTCATCACCTTGTAAATTTTTTACTGGATAGCGCGTTAATTGGTTTTCTTTATCATCGCCTTCTGTATTTTCACCTGAATTACTGATACCAGAATAATTACGAATAATATCCGTTAAACGCTTTAAACGCTGGGTTAATAGCGCAAAAATACCCAACCCCACTATCAAAACAAAGGCAAACATCAATACTAAGCTAACAACACTGTTACTTAGAATATAACTATTCTTTATTTGCTCAAACACCGTGTCATGATTTTCGCCGGCAAGAACAATATATAAATAGCCTTCTAATTTTCCTTTTTCGGGGATACGCGCGACAGAAAAAACTTTTTGCCGCCCGACATTTCGAGGGTCATCGCCCATTAAAGGATAAACATGGTCACCACTGAGGAATTTTTTAATGGGAGAAAGGCTCACATTTTTACGTTTTATTTTTTCAGAAGAAGCATGGTAACTTAAAATATCGCCCCTCGTGTCAAGCAAATAAATTTCAATGCTTGGGTTAATAACCATCAGCATATGCAATAAGTGCTTAAGCGCTTTTTCATTGACACCTTGTTTTGTAAGCAGGCGTTCTTCTGCCACCATATTCTTTGCTAAAGTTCGATTGAGTTTCTGACTGGCTTCCTGTTGGTACATTTCACTGCTATAACGCAATGCAAAAAAACCAATGCCCGCCAGAACAAAAACAATCACAAGAAGGGTAACAACAAGTTTACTATAGAGTGTTTTAAACATTTAAATTAGATAATATAACTTTAATTAACAACAGAGATACCTTTAGTATCTGGGAACTGTTCTGTAAATTTATAACCAACCCCCCACACTGTTAAGATATATTCTGGCTTTGCTGCATCCTTTTCAATTTTGGAGCGCAAGCGGTTTATGTGTGAGTTGACGGTGTGCTCGTAGCCTTCATGGCCATAACCCCAAACTTTATCAAGTAGCTGACCACGACTAAAAACCAGCCCCGGTTGTCGAATAAAAAACACCAGCAAATCAAATTCGGTTGCGGTCAGTTCTATTTTTTTTCCGTCTAAATAAACTTGACGCTTTTCAATATTAATATCCAGAGCACCACGGGTTATTTTTTCCTCAGCGAATTGTTCAAAATCTTGTTGCGGCTGACTACCGGTGTAAACCGCATTGCGCCTGATCACCGCCTTTACCCGTGCAACCAGCTCACGGATGCTAAAGGGCTTAGTCAGGTAATCGTCTGCGCCCATTTCCAAGCCCAATACACGATCTATCTCAGATGTTTTTGCTGTGAGCATAATAATCGGCGTGTATTTTTTCTTGCTTCGCAATTCCCGGCAAACTTCAATACCATTCATTTTTGGCATCATAATATCCAGAAGAATGAGATCATAGTCATTACTGCAAGCTTGTTTGTAGCCCGCCTGCCCGTCATAACTTTTATCAACCTGCATATTCAAATCTTCAAGATGCACGGCAACAATATGTGCAAGATCGCGATTATCTTCAATGATTAATATTCGGCTCTTTTTCTCTGACATATATTCTCTGACTATTTTCTGGTGTTTAACTTAATATCTTTGTACTTAACATAGCATCTAATTATCACAAAAAATTCACAATTTAAGTCTAATGCAATTTGCACTTATTAAAAGACAGTCACCGTAAAGAACATTCAAGCCAATTAAAATTAAAGTTTATTCTTAAAACGACTACGCCGTTCTTTTAAGGCTCCATTATTCAACAAGTTAGCTAAAAATACAGTGAAATCTACAGATACCCCCTGCTGCTGTTTTTGCCTATTAATTAATTCAATCTCATCCAAAACCGGACTCACAATTTTCATTACCCGGGCACGACGTAACCACTGAAGTTCACTAGCAATACTATGCTCACAATTGGCTAGCGCATAAAATAGCCGCAAGGTTTTCTGTGGGTTGGCGGCCAGTTCGCCAAAGTCATCAATATGCGGTGGAAATTTAGGCGCAATCAAACGAATAATTTTTGTTAGCGTATCAGAAGTAAGCGTAATTTCATCCAATAATGTAACACTAAAATCCAGTAGTGGTAATAATTTTTCTTTTGAACGATAAGTATAGTCTACCATTTGTTGCCAGTAATGACTTGGCTCCAGTATAAATGCACTGGTTAACCAGACCATCCGCATTCGTGGATTAATGGTTTTCTCACTCGCCAGAATATTTTTAATAACAGCTAATAAGTTTTCAGTATCAGCATAATTCAAAGCAATGATTAGCAACATATTCAATGTTTTTTTCTTATAGCCAGACCAACTCGATAATATAGGTAAAACAATATCACCGACTAATTGCTGGCCTTTTTTTGTTTTTAACTGTTCAGACAACCCAGGTAAAAAACGCACACCTTTATCCATCTGCGCTAACCAGAATTGTTGCAGGGTTTGCGTCACCAGATTACGATCATATTCAATCAGTTCACTTACCCAAGTATTTCTAAAATCACAGCTATTAGCATAGTTAAAACATAAGACAGCACTAAGTGCTTCCGAACTAACAGTGGAAAAGGCTCCTATTGATGTTGGCATTTCTTTTATGCGTAAAGCCATGCTCACTAATACAACATAACCAAATTCCAAACGCTCATCCTTGGCCATTTTTTCGCCTATTTCTGTCGCAGTCGGGAATTCATCTAGCTCGATCACTCGGGATAAGCCTTGCATAATCGCATCTGCAAGCGCGTCTCCCGCAATAAAACGAATACGTTGTTCAGGAGAAAAAATACTATCTATTTCAATATATAAACCAAGATAAGCTTTTGCAAAGGGTTCAAGCAATTCCAATGCTTTCGCTTGACTTAAGGCTTGATGTTGATTCACTAAACGCTGATCGTTTTCTTCACGTGTTATCACATGGAGTTTTTTTTCGGTTTCAAATTGTATTTCAGAAGGCTCTGTTTTTATCACAATGATTATTGACCACTTTACCCAATTAAAATCGGCGGCTTCTATTCAAACTCAAGTTCCTGATAAACTTGTTGTGCGTTGCGTCCCTTCAAGGCATTAAAATTTTTCAAATAGCCAAATAAAGACTGGTCCAAATTACCAATATCTTCAATGCCACCGCCTAGCTGCATAAATTCTGCCACACTTTTCCGTAAAAAATAAAGATAGTCATAAGTATCTTTTTTTGCCAGTGCCAACGAGGTTGGCCTGCCATGACCAGGAACAACAAACTCAGGTTTTAAAGCAGCAAACGCTTCAAAGGCCGACAACCATGTTTTTGATTTCGATGAATCATGAATGCTTAACATCCGTTCGGTATAAACAATATCACCAGTAAAAACTACTTTTTGTGAGGGTAGCCACACAAAACTGTCGCCGGGCGTATGCGCTTGGCCTGCATAGACTAACTTAAAACTTGTTCCACCTAAATCGAAACCATATGCTTGGTCAAATGTTTTATCTGCATACCGAGCCTCTGTTTGTTGTAGTCCGCTTGCTCCAAGTAAATTACCCAGTCTGAATAACTGGTTTTGTTTGCGCTGTTTCTGGTCCGCCACTGCGCGCTGGTTGGCAATGATTTGTGCACCTTGTTTTTTAAAATAATCATTACCCAGCCAACGGTGATCTTGCCCGCCACTGTTAATCACTATTTTTACAGGTTGCTTTGTAATACTTCTGATAAGTTGGTGTATGCGTTCAGCGCCTTCATAGGTTGCGCCGGAATCAATTAACACCACTCCTTTTTTTGTAACAACGACCCCGAAGGTTGCGTTGTTTCCTAAATTCTGCTTAGTACGATTTCCTAGTGAACCAACGATGGCATAAATATTTTTAGTGACTTTTACAAGTGCCAGATCCGGCTCTGTCTTTTTCGCATAAACGCTTGTTTGTAAGATAAGCACTGAAAGGAGAATAAGTATCACTCGGTTCATATATTTTTTCCATTTATTTATAGGGGGGGTAAATACAAAACTGTTATCAGCATATCACAGATACGGCGTGACACTAGATAGATTGCCGCGCTATCACTCGCAATGACAAACTCACCTCATTATTATACTCTAGATAAAGTACTCGTTTATGCTACTTAATGTACAACGAAGTCGCAATGCTAAAACCTTACAAGCCATAAAGTATAGAAAGAACAACTGAAAAGCCGAAACCCACCACAACTGTAAAAGGCACTCCAAAACGAAGAAAGTCTGTGAACTTATAGCCACCTGCGCTGTAAATAAGTAAATTAGTTTGATAACCGATTGGAGTGGCATAACTCATATTGGCGCCAAATAAAACAGCAAGAATAAAAGGTTCGAGTGGTACACCTAAATGCTGAGCGATGGTGATTGCTACAGGCGTGCCAATAATGGCCGACGTTGTGTTGGAAACAACATTGGTAATGATTGCCATTAAAAACAGTAACGACGATAATATCATCACCGTGCTCATGCCATGTGTAACGCTAATAAAACTGTTTGCAAGAAAGTCCGTCCCGCCGGTATCCGTCAACGCTCGCCCAAGCGCTAAACTTACCACAATAACTAAAATCACCTGCGCACTTAGAGCCTTGCCAATATCACGCCAGCCCAAACAGCCAGATAATAACATTGCGACAACACCAACGAGCGCGCTCACGGCAATGGGTAATACACCTGTCGCAGCAAGTCCAACTACACCAAGCATGATTAAAATTGCCCGGTTCCCCATGCCATTAGAAATATAATCCGTCACATTATCGAGTACTAATAATTTAGTATCCTCTTTAATTAAATGTAGATTTTCACGGCTCACTTGTACCAAAAGAATATCACCACGGTGAAGTTTCATTTTGCTTAATTTTTTAGTAATCCGCTGCGAAGAACGGTGCAAACGATGAATCGCAAGCACCAACACATTAAATCGTTCAGCAATGCGAGCCTGTTTAATAGAACGATTATGTAGAATAGAACCCCCTGTAACAAGAATCTCGGCAAGCACTTGATCGTCATCTTGTGTTTTGTATTCACCGTCTAATAATTCACCTTCGGTATTTATGTTATGAAGTGTTCCATTCAGCTTTGCCTCAAACTCCTTTAATTTTTCAGCTGTGCCGCTAATAAATAACTTATCATCAGACTTTAGTTTTACCGTTGGAATAGGCATAATTTGTTGATACTCACCACGCACGATTTTATGGATCGGCATTTCGTGATCTGTCTTCTCTAAAACATCACGTACTTCCATATCAGTGCTAAGGCTTTTATCAGAGAGAAACAGTACCGCATTATATACCCGTTGCTGTTGATCATTTAATGCGATTTTCCGCTCAGGTAAAAAATAAGGGGCAACGCCCCATAAAAGTAAAATTCCTACGCCACCCACAATAATCACCGGCAAGCTAAACTCGAACATACTAAACTGTATACCTGCCAAATCATTCGCTAATGCAACTACCAACAAATTTGTTGAAGTTCCAATGGTTGTTGCCATACCACCAATAATCGTTGTTAAACCCATCGGTATTAATAATTTAGAGGGCGACGTTTGGTTGTTAATCGCAACGGATATTAATATTGGGATCAACATAATCACGATAGGTGTATTATTAACAAAGGCACTTAATACAGCACTCACCAGCAGTGTTGCTAAAAAAGTAAGGGCCGGTGATTTCGACCAAGACTGGGATAATATTTTAGTTAATGGCTTTAATGCACCGGTTGTTTCAATTCCCTTGCCGAGTATCATTAATGCGGATATTGCAACCAGAGCCTCATGCCCAAAACCAATAAAAAAATCGGCGGCAACGAGTTGCACATTGTTTTCATTATAAAAAGGGATAAGTGTAAAAAATAGAACAAGAAGAGTAAGGATAAACAGGCTTGATGATTCTAGTCGAACTTTATCCTGAGAAAACAAGATTAAGGCCAACACTGTTAGCAGAAGCGTTACACTGGCATGTAAATTTAATTCCATAGTTCAAGAACGCATCTGAAAATATCTGCCGGATAATGCGCTAAAAATATTCGTATTAAACAGCAAACAACCAAACTTATAAATAAGGCTAAACTAAACAAGTATCAGCCACATTACTCATTTTAGTTAATACGACTCACCCCATGAAATCGTATGCTCTAAATTATCAATTTTAAATTTTTGTTCCGCAATCACTTCTTTTACCAAATCGCCAAGTGAAATAACACCCAACAGATTATTTTTGTCCAGAACAGGTAAATGGCGAATGCTTCTTTTAGTCATAACCGCAAGACATTCATCAACTGTTTGTGCCGGATGAGTATAAAAAACATCCCGCGTCATAATATCTTTTACTTTTGTTTCCTCTGCTGGCAATTTTTTTAAAATCATCTTCCGAGCGCAGTCTCTTTCTGAAACAATACCAATTAACTTGCCGTCTAATAACACAACTAGCGCTCCCGCCCCTTTCGCATCCATAATTTCGATAGCCTTAAAGACAGAATCATCAGGCTGCACTGACCATATATCGGTTCCCTTGGTTTCCAGTAATTTGCCAATTTGAGACATAACACTCTCCTTATATATACATCTATTAAGTAAAGTACAAAGTTGCTTCAAAATACAGCTAATCAAAGCAATTCCAACGAAAAAATGCCAATTAAATAGTATTGACTGCTTTCACTGTTAACGGTGATAACCAAGAATCTTGCTCATAATTTTTTGTTATGTGCTTTTGCTTTGCATTAGAAGTATTTAATCTGCTAATACTTAATAGCTCAACCGAACTGGCGTCTAAACTGCTCGCATTGATTGACTCGACGGTGATTAGTAGGTTTTGAAGTGCTTCTTTGTTTTCCACTTTTACATTAACCGATAATTCATATTCAAGCATAACCTAACTCCTTATAATGTTTTGTTTTTTTCTGTTGCATAAACTAAATAGCGTAACCGTGTTCCTGTTTGTAGCGCATTAAAGGGGTAGCACGTCACTAATACCAATTCACTGGTTGTGGTATCAAAGTCAATTTGTGCTGCCGCCTTGTCCGCGACTTGCATGCCCGTCACCTGATAAACAAGGGTCTCACCCTTATCTGTCTGTATTTTTATCTCATCACCTCCTTTTATATTTTTTAAGAAACGAAAATGGGTATCCCTATGTGCGCTAATAATACTGACACCCAAGCTACCCGGCTGCGCTGAGCCAAATTGATAGCCCGGCCCAAATGCTAGGGTACGGCCACTGTCGCCAGCAAGAATAATCATATCTTCATTAAGTGCTGGCACCTGCAGTCGAGCAATGGGCCAAGTGTCTGCCCATGACCAGGGTTTCACTTTTTTGTTGCCAGATAGCGTTTGCTCCCATGCTGAAACCAATAACTGTTGAGCAACATAGGCCTTCACCTGAATATAAGCACCTGTAACAATCTGCCAGCTTGCCAGTAACACAATGCCAACAATAAAGAGATGTTGTTTATTTTTTATTAACATCACTAAATTGCCTTGTTATTATTGGCAAGCGCCTGATAGCCCAATATAGCAATCGCAATCAACAACAGAATAAACCCTATAAGCAGATTTAATTCAGAAGCCGTAGCCGTTTGCGGCAAATTTCCAAATACTTTTTTATGGATCATTCCTTTGGGTAAATTTGTTTTCAACATATGTTTATTCATTGCCTCATGCAACGGGCGTGAAGGAGTCACGTCCACCGCCACCAAACTGGTGAACTTGCTAACAAGATGGTGCTTTAACGCAACTTTAACTATTTGTTGCTTAACTGTTTCTTTATTTTCTCCGTCATGTAACTTGTCCATTAAATGGTTAATCTTCTGTCTTGCCCACAACACCGAAATATCATTATTTGATTCCGTTTGTGTCACTTTTAAATCCATCTGCCATTTTCTATTTGCCAGATCAGCTGACACTTTAACTCTGCTTATTTGTTCAGTTGATTTTGCAACCACAATAATTGGCTCACCTTTATACAAGTCCGGTTGTTTTTCAGGCCATATTTCCAGAGCGCCAGCAGTATTAAAATCAATATGGATATTCTTTAAAACAGGCGAGTCTAACTTTTCAAATAAAAGTGCCATTTTCTGCTGAACTTCATTTACATCACCAATATAAGTAAACGTACCTCGGCCTTGTCTGGCCGCTTTAGTCATAAAATAACTATTAGGAGCTGAACCAATACCCACGGTAAACAAGCGGCTGTCACCCAGTTTCGATTTTATTAACCGAAATAAACCCTCTTCATTACCAACACTACCATCCGTTAAAAAAACAACCTGTCTGATAGTGTTGCGGTCAGAATTTAAGCCTCGTGAATTAGACTCCAACGCAAGATTCAATGCGGCTGCCATTTCAGTTCCACCATCAGCCGATAAGTTTCGGATAAAACGTTTCGCCGATGTTTTATTTTGATAA
>UOFT01000071.1_pt1 | contig 22344 bp, 20 predicted proteins | sample 1990121 | NCBI WGS metagenome assembly UOFT01 (sample SAMEA4728526, study PRJEB27164) | hydrothermal vent metagenome | biome: marine basaltic hydrothermal vent biome; feature: marine hydrothermal vent; material: mineral | place: Pacific Ocean | collected 2011-06-14/2011-07-23 | depth 1741 m
AAAAGTTTATGGCAAGGATGAAAATTAGTAAGAAAGGACTAAACCATTTAATAAAACTAGAAGGTGGAGTTAAATTAAAAATGTACAATGATTATGGTCCAAAGAAAGGTCATTGTACTATCGGCGTAGGGCATTTAATACATAAAGGAATATGCAATAGTATCCATCCTAGTGAAAAGGCATATTTAAAAGGTATAACTCTTGCTCAAGCAAAGAGGCTATTAAAAAATGATTTAAGGATTGCAGAAAAGGCAATAAATCGAGCTATTGTTGTGCCGTTAACTCAAAATCAATTTGATGCTCTTGTTTCTTTTGTATTTAATGTTGGTTCATCTGCATTCCGTTACTCAACACTGAAAAAACTTATAAATACCAAACAATATATAAAAGTAGCTAACGAGTTCCCAAAATGGAATAAGATGAATATTGGAGGAGTAAAAAAGAAATCGCTGGGGTTAATTAATAGAAGGAAAGCTGAAAAATAATTATTTTTAAAGGTGTCGCCATGAAATATTTAATTGTAATAACTAGTTTAATATCTTTAAATGCCTGCGCTAATTCGGAAGATTGCCAAAGTTTAACAACACAATCTGAAATGACCATTTGCGAAAATAAAAAATTAAATAAACTTGAAAAGGAGCTTAAAGAAAAATTCATTTATATCTCCAAATTATCTCCCGATGATAAAAATCTTGCTTCCGCTCAGATTTTATGGGAAAAATATCGCGAGAAACATTGTGCAAGTGTGACAAATATATATTCAGGAGGGAGTATTTATAATTATTCTTTTACACTTTGTAATATACGGAAAACTTCGGCAAGAATTAAAACCTTGGAAATAGACTATAGAGATACAATTAATATTATTACAAAAGGTTCCCCATAAGTGCTAAATCAGGTAAGGTGTATTAGTTCCGACTTGATCTGACATATCACTTGCAAAAGTGAGAGTTACCCGTTTTGATAAAGGTGTCTATTGATTAGTTAGTAAGCCAACAAATCCATTATAAAGCTACATTAACCTTTTCTAAAATCCTGCGACTACTGAGCAGCAGATATAACGGCATTTATAATACCGTGACAATGAATATTACTCGTAATTCCAAACACACTGCCCATCACTCGCTTTATCCAGATCTGCTAATCGCTTTTGATGTGCGTCTAACTCGTCAGAATTTGCTCGAATCACTTTTAATGTCGGCCGGTCAGTTGAAACCTTTACCTGTTTAATTGTAGTGATACCATCTGCCGACTCACTTTCACCACCCAATGACAAGCTGCCTTGCCCGCCAGTCATGGCCAGGTAGGTGTCGGCCAGAATTTCGGCATCGAGTAATGCGCCGTGTAAGGTACGTGATGAGTTGTCTATGTGGTAACGTTTACATAATGCGTCTAGAGAGTTCTTTTGCCCCGGGTGCATTTTGCGTGCAAGTGCCAATGTGTCTAGCACGGTGCAAAGTTCTTCTATTTTATAGGTTCTGGTTTTAGTTGCCTTTGCATACAACTCGAATTCTTTATTTAAAAAGCCGACATCGAACGGTGCGTTATGAATAATAAGTTCGGCACCGCGAATATAGTTTACAAAATCTTCAACCACATCGGCCATCACCGGTTTGTCATTTAAAAATTCTAGGGTAATACCGTGAACTTCCTGCGCGCCTTCGTCAATGTCGCGCTCGGGTTTGATATATTGATGGAAGTTGTTGTTGGTTAAACGGCGGTTAACGAGTTCAACGCAACCAATTTCAATAATGCGATGCCCTTGTGATGGTTCGAGGCCGGTTGTTTCTGTGTCTAATACTATTCTGCGCATTTTGTACTCGTTTCTTTGCCCTTAGGGGCATTTATGATATTCGTCATGTTTCTCTGTAATAAATGACTATTATCGTTAGGTAAGTTAACCCTGTTCATTTTTTAGTAAGCTGAACAACACGTCATTCCCGCGAAGGCGGGAATCTAGACATTAAATTAACTAAGCAGCCTATTATATGGGCTGGCTTCCCGCCTTCACGAGAGACCCTAACTTCAAGTTAATTATATTAAAGCTCATCAATACCTTGATTCGCCAGTTCGTCTGCAATTTCATTTTCACGGTGACCGGAATGCCCTTTCACCCATTTCCATTCAACATTATGTTGCTGTATTTCTTTATCTAGAGTTTGCCAAAGGTCGACGTTTTTAACCGGCTTTTTATTAGCGGTTTTCCAGCCTCGTTTTTTCCAGTTGACTATCCATTCGGTTATGCCCTGCATCACATATTTTGAATCTGTCGTTACTGTAATTTTGGCTGAGCGATTTAAGGCTTGCAAGCCTTTAATGGCTGCCATTAATTCCATCCGGTTGTTGGTTGTATCGCTTTCACCGCCATACAATTTTTTTTCCTTATCGCCAAAACGTAACAATACGCCCCAACCACCGGGGCCGGGGTTTCCGCGGCAAGCGCCGTCGGTAAAAATTTCAACTACATCATTCATTATTCAGGTTCTTCTTTATTATTGTCGTGGGGCATCATGGGTTCAACCAAACCTGCGACTACTTTTTTTGTATGCCAGCGCGTCCGTATCGGGGTTAGGGTAGCCGTGCGTTTACGAGCAACAATAACATAGCCACCACCCAAAATTCGTAACAACTTGCTGAATATCACTTCAATAAAATCAAGCCGCCGCATTAAGCCCTTATGTTGAATGGGTGGGCGATAACAATAGTAATGGGTCATCGCAACATCAAAACCAAGCAGAGCCAGCCAGTCTTTTAAACGTACAATCGAAAAATAACGACCGCACCAAGGCACCCTACGCCGCCCCAGAAAAAAGATCCGCCACAATGAAAAGAAGCTAAACGGGTTAAAAGCTAAAATAACAATGTGCCCTTCGGCAATCAGCACCCGTTCGACCTCACGCAGCACATCGTGGGGGGCTTTGCAAAATTCGAGTACATGAGGCAATACTAAAACATCCACAGAATCGGATGCCAGTGGCAGCAAGTCCGGTAAGGTTTTGCAACCCGCCTGATTAAGCGGCTCGTCAGCTAAAAAGTCGGTGACAAAATGGTGTGATATTCGGCTTGAACGCAGTAAGTCTTGCTTGCCGGTTAGGCCAATCTGACCAATATGGTAGCCAAATAAGTTCGGCAATATTTCATCGAGTTGTTGCTGCTCTAGCTGGTCTAAATGTTGGCCGAAAGCCGTCTGATACCATTCGCGCAAGCATCCCCACGCCTTTGGGAAGGGTGGACAACCTTTAAATAAGCTTTTATCCCAAAAAAATCTTGATTTTTCCATTATAAACAAATAGTTATATGTGTTAGTTAAAGTCGTATATTATTCATAAATTAGCACGTTTTAGCTTGTTCAAATTAGCCTATTCAGGTTGTGGTGTAAATGTCGAATAAGTGACATGAATCGCTATCTACCCCTTCTATGATCTGTCATGCTCAAGTAAAATACCGCTAAGTCTTTAAACATTAATAAAGAAAAATATGACAAAAATATCCCTGAAAATATTATTAGCTCTCTGTTACCTTTTGGCGACAGGTTGTAGTTTCCCTAAAAATGCAGACTCACCCGAAAATAATAACACAGATTCGGTTGCAGCTATTGAAGTGTCGACAGGCGAACAAGCCATTCTGAACACGTTAGAAGGTGATGCCTTTTTCCCTGCTCATCTTTTTTATACAGAGCCGTTAACTAACACAGCGGAAGCTGACGAGCAACAATATGAGGATGTCTTTCCAAGCAACCGTGAACCGGATGATGTTTGGCAGCGCCTTCGCAACACATTCAGTTTACCCAGACAAAACAACCCGCGCTTGGATCAACAACTTCGCTGGTATGCAAAACACCCGCAATACATGAAACGCGTTTCCGAACGTGCTGCGCCTTATATGCACTACATTGTTGAAACAGCCGAAAGAATGAAGATCCCGAGTGATATTGCATTACTGCCCATTGTTGAAAGTGCCTTTAAGCCTTTTGCATATTCACATGGCCGTGCCTCGGGTATCTGGCAATTTATTCCAGCAACGGGAAAGCGTTTTGGTTTAAAGCAAAACTGGTGGTATGACGGCCGCCGCGATGTTTATGCTTCCACCATTGCGGCCTATCAACTGCTTACAAAACTACGAAAGCAATTTAAAGGTGACTGGTTACTGGCATTAGCTGCTTATAACTCCGGTGAACGCAATGTGCACCGTGCTATTCGTAAAAACAAACGCCTTGGCAAACCAACAGACTTCTGGAACCTAAAGCTACCCGCCGAAACGCGTGCTTATGTACCTAAACTGCTTGCCTTAAAGCGCATCGTTGCCGATCCAAACAAATACAATGTTCAATTAACTAAAATTGAAAACAAACCTTATTTTGAAAAAGTCGAGACTCACTCGCAAATTGATTTAGCGCGTGTTGCAGACATGGCGGAGCTGCCATTAGACGATGTTTATAAACTGAACCCGGCATTTAATCGCTGGGCAACCTCGCCTCATGGCCCTCATTATATTTTACTGCCCATAAGTCAGGCGACTATCTTTAAGGAAAAACTGGCCGCATTACCTAAAAAACAACGCATTCGCTGGGTACGCCATAAAATACGCAAAGGTGAAACCATTAGCACCATTGCCAATAAATATCACACCAGTATTTCTAGCATTAAACGTGTTAATCGCTTACGCAAAAACTTTTTACGTGCTGGACACAGCTTAACCATTCCTGTTGCCAGCAGAAGTTTACGTAGCTATAAATTCAGCGCAAATCAGCGTTTAAAGAAACAGCAGAATATTCCACGCAAAGGAATTAAGATATCGCATATAGTTCGACGAGGTGACACTTTCTGGAGCCTGTCAAGACGGCATAAAGTCAATGTGCGTTCCTTAGCAAAATGGAATTCAATGGCACCTCGCGATACTTTAAAACCGGGCCAGAAATTAATTATCTGGTCACGCACCGGCGCAAGCGTTTCACATAACGACCCAGACCATTTATATATTCCAAAACGTCGCAACATTATGCAACGCATTGGCTACCGCGTACGCAGTGGCGATTCACTGGCAAGAATAGCCAATAAGTTTAAAGTCAGTGTCCGGCAATTACTGCGTTGGAATAAACGCTTACGCAATAAAAAATATTTGCAACCCGGTCAGCGCGTAACGCTTTATGTTGATGTCACAAGACAAACCAGTTAACTACCAAAACCCATATTAATTTCCTAAAACATGAATAAAAATATCGCAACAAATGTTATTGCATTGTTGATTTGCATTGCAGGGATCGCATTAAAGTCAAATATCGTCTTAACCATAGGCCTATTTTCCTTGTCGGGCGCCATAACCAACTGGCTTGCCATCCATATGTTGTTTGAAAAAGTTCCGGGGTTATACGGTTCGGGCGTTATCCCCGCCCGCTTCGAGGATTTTAAGCGCGGCATACGCGAACTAATGATGACGCAATTCTTTACCGAAGAAAATATCGACCGACTATTAAGTGGCGACAACGGCAACATGCCAGACTTGCACTTAGCACCCGTTATAGAAAAAGTTGATCTAAGCCCTTCCTTTGACGGGCTAATAAAAGTAATTATGGAATCATCCTTTGGTGGCATGCTCGGCATGTTCGGTGGCCAAGACGCACTTATCCCCCTTAAAGAACCATTTATAAGCAGCATGAAACAATCGCTGATTGAACTCACTCAACAACCCACCTTTATGGCTTTATTAAAAGACGAGATAGAACAACCGGATGTGCTAACCGAACTGCGTGACAAAGTGGAACACATTGTCGAACAGCGCTTAAACGAACTCACGCCTAAACTGGTTAAAGAAATTATACAAACAATGATAAAAGAACATTTAGGCTGGCTGGTTGTTTGGGGTGGTGTTTTTGGTGGTCTTATTGGCCTTGTCGCGGCATTCTTAAGCACGGCAACCTTCTGATAAATTTATGATTAAAATTGGCCAGCACAATAAACTACGTGTTACAAAATTTGTCGATTACGGTTTATACCTTGACGATGGTAACAACGGTGAAATCCTACTCCCTAAACGTTATATGCCAGATGATGTAGAGGTTGATGATATACTCAAGGTTTTTATCTACGCCGACTCTGACGACACCCTGATAGCCACCACCCAAACACCGCTTGCCCGTGTCGGCGAAGCCGCTTACCTGCGCGTTGCCGCTGTGAACGATGTTGGGGCTTTTTTAGACTGGGGTTTAGCTAAAGATATTCTCGTTCCCTTCGCCGAGCAGCATCGAAAAATGGAGGTGGGACGTTCCTATATTGTTTACCTTTATCTGGATAAATACGCTGATCGTATTGTGGCCTCGTCTAAAATCAATAAATTTATAAAAGATGAAACCAGCGGCTACAAACAAAAACAACAAGTCGACTTACTGATTGCAGGGAAAACCGACTTAGGCTATAAAGCCATTATTAACAACCAATATTTCGGCATACTTTACGAAGACGATGTTTTTCAAAAATTATCCTTTGGCCAAAAAATAAAAGGCTTTATAAAAAATATCCGCCCCGATAATAAAGTTGACTTAACCTTACAACTTAACACCAACCAATCAAGAAACAGCCTTGCTGACCAAATTATTGACTACCTTAAAGCACACAAAGGCGAATCAGCACTCACTGACAAAAGCAAACCTGAAGACATTTACAAACAATATGCTGTTAGCAAATCCAACTACAAGAAAGCACTGGGCGGTCTTTATAAGAAACGCTTAATTACCATCGAAAAAGATTGTATACGTTTAGTATGATGATACAAAATGCGCACAGAACTGATAATTGTCACGACAGACAACAAGCAATTTAAAGACAATTTTTAAGTTGCCTACTACTTGCTGACACAATCACGCCTTATAATATAGAGATACCCTAAGTTTTATATCGAAAACACTCAAGTTAAGACCCATCCTGCCGACAAACTTAAAGCCAATACTAGCATTTTGGTTCTAGTTTAACTTGCCAATTGAGGCTACAGGAGAGGTAAATGCGCAATAACCAACCCGTAACGGACGTTGAACATGAGTTGACAGATGAGCATGTCATTTTATCAACCACGGACTTAAAAGGTCGAATTACTTATGTAAATAAGGACTTTCTGGATATTAGTGGCTTCTCTAATGATGAGTTAATGAAAAAGGCGCACAATATCATACGTCACCCTGATATGCCTGCAGCCGCATTTCAGGATTTATGGGATACCATTCGCACGGGCAATTCATGGATGGGGATGGTTAAAAATCGGTGCAAAAATGGGGACCACTACTGGGTACATGCCATTGCGACACCCATTACCCGTAATGGCGAAATTGTTGAATACCAATCTGTACGCTACAAACCAAACCAAGAACAAGTTCATCGTGCAGATAAAATGTATAAGGCCATTAATTCAGGCAAGCTCCCCTTAAGCTTACGCTTACCAAAAATCAGCATGTTTGCAAAATCAATACTGGTGAGTGGGTTGGGTTTATTACCGCTTGTTTTTGCGACTTTGTTCATAAAAACACTCCCATGGTATTTAATGCTGGGGGCTATTATCACTTCACTTAGCGTTATAGTAGCAGGGCAATACTTTGTATTCCGAGGTTTACGCTCTGCAGTAAAATATGCAAAAAATATTGTTGACAATGATTTACTTCAGCTTATTTGCACAGGTTATCGGGATGAAGCAAGCACGTTTATCCTTGCAACTAAAATGCAGGAAACAAAAATCAAAGCCATTAATGCGCGCATCAATGACTCACTGGAGCAGTTACACAGCATTGCCGGAAACTTAAACAATTCTGTTGCATTAACTGAACAGGGCGTTAATCATCAAAGCACCGAAACTAAAATACTTAAAACCGCATTGGACAAAATGTTGACTGCTTCGGAGAATGTATCCGAAAGCGCGCAACATGCAGCTGAAGAAGCGTCAAAAGCAGATGATAATGCTAAACTGGGATGTAGCATTATCGATAACACCATTGAGTCAATTAACACCATGGCAGAACAAGTTGAAAATTCTGCAGTGGTGATTAAGCAACTTGCCGATGATAGTAATGTCATTGGCAGTATTTTGGACGTCATCAAAGGTATTGCAGAGCAAACTAATCTATTGGCATTAAATGCCGCCATTGAAGCAGCCCGTGCAGGTGAACAAGGGCGAGGTTTTGCCGTAGTAGCAGATGAAGTCCGATTATTAGCTAGCCGAACTCAATCCTCAACCATTGAAATTGAGGAAATGATTCAACGCCTCCAACAGGCCGCTTCAACCGCTGTCAAAACCATGGATTCAGGGAAAAAAGTGGCACAAAAGACAGTTGAAACTGTTTCTGAAGCAGACGGCGCATTAAATATAATATCAGTAGCCGTAAATAAAATTAAAGACATGAATGCACAAATTGCCACAGCAGCAGAAGAACAAAGCAATGTAACACAGGAAATAAAATCAACGATTGAAACCTTTGATGAAGTTAACGAACTTACCAGTGACTCACTTGACAGCTTCAAAAAAATACACGATGAACTAGAACAGCAGTCATTCAGCATGAAAGAACTGGTTGAAAATTTTATACCTAAAAAAATAGAGTCAAAGGGCCATTAATTAATTCTATATAGTGGTTCAAGTCCAAACTAATAGACACCCTAGAAATAAGCAACTATCAGTCTAGGCATGAGCTACCCCCCATTATTCTGGTAATATTACAGATTATAAATCCGGTTTTTTTCATATTTTGAGTCACCCAATATATTTATTGTGATACTATATCTTCAATGTCAATGGAGGGACTATAAATGTTTTATAAGCTGGTTTATTTCATCTTTAAATTATTCAAGCGCTACCCCAAGATACTCCCTCAAACTCTTCTTTTTTCTTTTGTTACCGTGTTTCTTATTCTGGCTGCAGGCAAGACCTACCAAATCTGGGATACCGACCCCAACCGTGGTGCTATTGCTATAAAAGACGGCGCATTTAAAGACAATTATTCTACACCGGTTTATCTGCAACAAGGCTGGAGTGAATCCGATAGCCTATGGTTTTATAACACCACACAAGGCTCAGCTTTCTTACCGTATGACTTTTTAATGGTATTGCAACAGGCCAAATCCAAAGAACGGTTCCTGTCGAATAAAAATATTGATAAGTTTCGTTACCTTCCGCAAAAAAAAACCTTCTTTAATCCTGATGCACTCCCGGTTGGCTTTGTAAAAGAAACCTATCAGGGAAAAGACTATATCGGTTTTACCTGTGCTGCTTGCCATACCGCTCAAATTAATTATAAAGGACAGGCTATCCGCATTGATGGCGGGCCTTCTATGGCTGATATGGCAGGTTTTATGGCTGAATTGGAAGGTGCCTTACAAGCAGCACTCAATGGAAAAAAACAACAGACATTTATAGATGATGTACTGGCACTTGATAATGATTACAACAGTAAAGATAAGGTGATTAGCGGCCTAAAAAAATGGCTTGAACGGCGTCGACTGTATAACACGATTAACCATAGCCGTGTTAAATATGGTTATGCACGCCTTGATGCCTTTGGCCGAATTTATAATCGTGTTCTTCAGCATGTTATTAATAAAAAACAGCTTGCAACAGTGCTTGCATTAACCACAGAATCAATCTCAACTGGCTCTAAACGTTTGTTGACTGATAGCGAAATCGATAATGTTATCGAAGGTATTAATGAAACCATTATTGGCGATGATCAATTTGCACTGATTATAAATCGTCTGCAATCAAAAGAAGCGGGATACCCCAGTTTATCACTCAAACAAATGCTAACCGTTAGAAATGCCATTTTTAATGAGCCCAATGCACCCGTAAGTTATCCATTTTTATGGGATATTGCCCAATCCGACTATGTTCAGTGGAACGGTATTGCTAGCAATGCGGGCGTTGGGCCGATAGGACGCAACACCGGTGAAGTGATTGGTGTCTTCGCCATTCTGGACTGGAAAGCCAATGCTCCAGACTTTAGCCTCTCTGCATGGTTAAGCGGCCAGAAAAATAAAAAACAGCATATCGACTTTAAATCGTCTGTTGATTTAACAAACCTGCAACGGCTTGAAGCCCACCTACGCAAGCTCCAATCACCACAATGGCCCGACATGCTTGGTAAAATTGATAAAGTAAAAGCACGCAAAGGACAATTAATTTATGCTAAACGTTGCCAGTCTTGCCATGAGCTTGTTGACCGTGAAGATGCGGAACGCCTTGTTACCGCTAAGATGATGGGGATTAAAAAAGCAGGCACCGACCCCGCAATGGCCGTTAACAGTGTAAGCTATACGGGTAAATCTGGAAACCTTAAACATACTTATCAAGGCACCGATGTGGGTACGGTTATTATTGCAGAGACCGCCCCTGTTGCACAGATTTTAACGTCAGTAACAAAAGGGGTGGTCGCAACCCCGGATGCCGACAAATGGTTTATTCGCCGCTGGGCAGACTGGGCTTATACCCTTGCCATGTCTTTCACCCAGAATGAAATAAAAGCCAGCATTAAAAGTGGCAATTATACAGCGGATACAACGGTTAACCCCTACAACTCATTATTATCCTATAAAGCACGCTCATTAAACGGCATATGGGCAACCGCTCCCTACTTGCATAATGGTTCGGTTCCAACACTGTATGATTTATTACTTCCAGTGAAAAAATCAGGCAGCCCGGAGGATGGTGAATATCGCCCCAATGAATTTATGGTTGGTAGCCGTGAGTTTATCCCTAAGAAAGTTGGCTTTAAAAGTACCGGTTATGCCGGGTTTAAATTTACCACCTTGCAGGCAGGCAACAAAAATACTGGGCATGAATATGGAAGCCCACTGAATAAGCAACAACGCTATGAACTGATTGAATACTTAAAAACATTATAAATTGATAAGAACAATCAAAAAAGGAAGGAACAATGTCTATGCCGCAAAGAGATTATTTAAAAGACTATGATGATGCAGCACCAGCCGACAAATATCCACTGGTGGATAGCTGGATAAAGACAGACGAACGTCTCCCCTTCTTCGAACAACTTAGAAAAGAACGCCCAGTACTGGTAACACCCGAATGCACTCTAGTTGCACTTTTTCCAGATGTTAGAGACATGCTGAGCATGCCAAAGATATTCACGGTGGATCTTTATAAACCAAAAATGAGCGTTACGGCTCCTGATGATGGCTATTTAATGGCGCACGATGATAATGCATTACACTACCGCGAAAAATCATTGATGCAGGGCATGCTAAATCGGGATGACTTACCATGGGTAAGAAAGTTGATTGAAGATTCTGCAAAAAATATTTTAGAACAAGCCAATGGTAGCATTGAAGTGATCAATGACTATTGCCGGATGGTGCCTGTAACCTTAGTGCAAGACTACTTTGGGCTTGATGGCGTTGACCCAAAAGAACTTATCGAATGGTCATACTGGAACCAGTATGATGCCTTTAATAACCAACCGTTTGATATGCTAAGCGATGAAGAGTCTCAGCATATTACCGATGAGCACAATAAAGTCTCTGATAAGCTTGGTGCTTATATCGCATCATTAATCATTCGCAAACTGGTTATAATAAAAGCGACCAGTGGCATTCGTGCAATGCTGAGTTACCCTAAACGAATCCTTTTGAGTCTACTAGGCAAGGCAATGAAATCACAACAGGATGACATTGTTACCCGCATGCTTAGAACGGCCTTTGCCAAGGGTGTAGATTTTCCACTGGTACGCTTAGGTACTAATGCAGGCGGGCTTTTAATTGGAGCAATAGAAACAACGTCTCAAGCCACTTCACAGGTTATTGAATATTTTATCAAGCATCCTGAACTACTAAAAAAAGCAAAGCAGGCAGCTTCGTTTGAAGACCGCGCGGAGTTTGATGCGCTAGTCTGGGAAGCCTTGCGGTTTGTTCCTATCCGCCCTGATATCTTTCGTAAAGCATCCACCGATTACACCATTGCAAAAGGAGCACCGCATGAAACTGAAATTAAAAAAGGCACCATCGTTAGGCTATTAACACAGTCAGCCATGTTTGATTCTTACGCCTTTGATAAACCGGAAAAATTCAACCCGAATAGAAATTGGTATCATAATTTTAATTTTGGCTTTGGTTCTCACGAATGTCTTGGGAAATATGTTGGCATGGTGATGATCCCTGAAATGATTCGACAAGTAATATTAAAAGCAGAACTGAGCGACGATGAGGCAATCGATTATAAAAATGGGCCGTTTCCTGAAAAATACAACCTCAACTGGCGCTCGCAATGACTCTACTTATGTCATTGCCAGCAATAGAAGTAATCTGGTTCCTTATACGAGGCCAAATTTTAGTTATTTAAACCAGTCCTGAATTTCATCGTCTTGCTCTGGTATTTCATTTTCATCAATTTCAATATAACCCACTTTTCCTTCTGAAGATGAAGACTCATTTACGCTGTGCTGTCCTTCCACTAGCAATTTATTATCAAATGATTCTTCACGGAAGGCTTCAAAAAAATCAGGGAAATTATTTTCGGTTAAACAAATAATGATTTTTTCAACAGCACAGCTACTCCGCGCATCCCAGAAATGGGTAATGGCTTTATAACAGGCTTGCGCGCAAATATTCACTGGGACACGAAAAACACCGGTACTGATTGCAGGAAAGGCAATCGATTGCCAATCATTGGTTTCACATAATAACAAGCTACGTGAAAAAACCTGTTCTAATTTATCCTGTTCATAGCCTTCGCCCATAATTGGACCAACCGCATGAATAACGGCTTTGTAGGGAAGGTTTCCGGCAGAAGTATAAACCGCCATACCACTTTCAAGTTCGCCATGCTCGGCAATAAGCAATCGACTCTGCTTTTCGAGTTCTGAACCGGCTGCATCTTGAATTTTTAAAGCTAGGCCACCACCATGCATTAAGGCACCATTAGCCGGATTAACAATCACATCCACCGGTGCTTTTAAAATATCGCAAATCTGAAGCTGCAACACCCTGTCGCCATACAAAAATTCCATCTTTTTTTTTGGCATAAGCAGTAACTACTTCAGCAATAAATTAATCATAATGTTTGCGGTCTTTACGACGACCATTGGGAGCCGATTGCTGAACAATCACACCTTCAATTTTTTCGAACTGAATAATTCGTTTTTCATGCATATACACTTCGTTAAGCGGTTGCAGGTAATACTTATTATCTTCCTGAATAAGCTGTCGAAAAATATAACCGCTTTCAACCATTGCAAACACATAGGCACCGTGCCGAGCAACACCGGTTGGGTCGATGATAATAATACAGTCCTTTTTGAACTCCGGCTCCATACTGTCATCGATGACCTGAAGCGCAAAAGGCTCACTACCACCACAACCACCGGACATTTGATCGGCTACATAATCTGACTCTGACATTCTTTATTCCACTGTAAATTTACAATAAACTGGCGCTATTATAGCGTCATTCCCGCTAAGGCGGGAATCTAGATACACAGATAGCCCTTTATTCTTTCTGGCTACTCGCCCACCTTTACTGGGGTAAATTCTTTGCGGGTATGATGATTAAAAATAATAATTAAGATTAAATATTAGGATTAACTCTATGTTTTTACTGTGTTTTCAAGCTGAAGTTTCCAGAGTTTTTGATATAAACCATTCGCTTCTATCAGTTCAACATGGCTACCACTTTCAACAATACGCCCCTTTTCAAGCACCAGTATTTTATCTGCATCCACGATAGTGGACAACCGATGGGCTATTACTAGCACCGTGTGGCGCTGTGCAACTTCCTGCAAGGCTTTCAGAATAGCCTGCTCAGAGTGAGAGTCTAGGCTAGACGTCGCTTCGTCAAACACCAGAATTCGTGGATTCTTTAATACCACCCGCGCAATCGCTACCCGCTGCTTTTCACCGCCGGAAAGTTTTAAACCACGCTCGCCCACTATCGTATCGTAACCTTGCGGCAAGGACTCTATAAAATCATGGATATAGGCTGTCTTTGCCGCGGCCTCTACATCTTCTTTTGTTGCTTCTGGAGCCGCATACTGGATGTTATAAAGAATTGACTCGTTAAATAAAACCGTGTCCTGTGGCACAATACCAATCGCCTGCCGTAAACTTGTTTGGCTAACATCTTTTATATTCTGGCCATCAATTAAAATGCCACCTTCACTCACATCATAAAAACGAAACAGTAAACGCGACAAGGTTGACTTGCCCGCGCCTGAAGGCCCTACAATCGCCACCTTTTCACCTGGATGAATTTCAAAACTGACATCCTGCAAAATTTTTCTTTCGGTTTGATAAGAAAAATTAACCTTATCAAATGCAACATGAGCATCACTAACGACTAAGGGTTTTGCATTGTCCACATCGTTTACATCACTTTTCTTATCTAACAATTTAAACATTAAGTCCATATCGGCTAATGAATACTTTAACTGCCGATAAACAATACCTAAAAATCCTAATGGCATAAATAATTGTAGCATCAGTGCATTCACTAATACCAAATCACCCAGTGTTAACTCCCCAGCGACCACACCTTGTCCCGCGAAAATCATTATAATCGTCACGCCAATGGCAATAATGGTACCCTGCCCAAAGTTAAGTAATGACATAGAAGTCTGGCTTTTAACGGCAGCCTCTTCCCATTTTTTCAGGGTTTTATCGTAACGCTTAAGCTCATGTTCTTCGTTAGTAAAATATTTTACTGTTTCATAGTTCAGCAAACTATCAACCGACTGGCTATTAGCAGCCGAATCCATTGCATTCATTTCATGACGAAAATGCATTCGCCATTCAGTTACCCACAAGGTAAAGCTAATATAAATAACAACCGTAACAAAAATCGCAATTGCAAATTCAATATTGTATTTCGAAAATAAAATAGCGGCGACCAGCAGAAATTCGGCAATGGTTGGAATAATATTAAAAATAAGGTAATTCAGAATAGTACTAATACTGCCCGTACCCCGATCAAGATCTCGACTGATACCACCTGTTTTTCGTTCAAGATGATAACTTAACGATAAATGATGCAGATGTTTTAACACCCGCATTGAAACTCTGCGCATCGCGTGATAACGCACACGGGCAAATAAAGCGTCACGTAACTCATTAAATAAATTGCCAATCAGGCGCAATGCGCCATAAGCCAGCAAAAGACTTAATGGTAAAAATAATAGTTTTGAATCAATCTGTGTATCGAGCGTATCAACGATGTCTTTTAATACAAAAGGAACGCCAACCGCGGCTAACTTCGCTGCAACTAGGCTACCTAATGCAAGCAAAACTCGGCCTTTATATTCCCATATAAAGGGGAACATACGTTTTAAATTTTGCTTGTCTCTACGCTCAGAGTGAGGTGTTTTTTCGTAGCGGATAAAATGGCTCATGTGCAAGTAAAATTCTTTAAGAAATCAGCACATTATCGCACACAATAGGCCATAATGTTGAATAAAGAAAATAACTGAAAAAGCGGCCTTGAATTATAAAAAATCGGTTCTAACCGGTCGATAAGCTAGAGGCATTTATGGTATTAATATTACTTAATTCACCACTGCGTAAATCATAGTAACACCCCACCAAATCCAGTTTCCCTGACTCCACCCGACTACGGATCCATGGGTAAGTCATTAGATTCTGTAATGAATAGCCAATAGCGCTCTTTTCACAAACATCCGTTTTCTTTTGGAGTGTATCGAGTTCAGTGCGTGCTAAAACTTCTTCCCTTGCAGGTGCCGCTATCTGCATCCAACCATCAACAAACCCTTTCGGTTTTATGGTTTCTTCTTTTTCCATTAAGGCGCGGATACCGCCGCAGTTCGCATGCCCAAGCACAACAATCTGTTTTACACTTAAGCCGGTAACTGCAAATTCTAGCGCGGCACTCGTACCATGATAAGTGCCGTTTGTTTCAAAGGGAGGAACAAGGTTAGCAACATTACGTATAACAAAAATATCACCCGGTTCAACGTCAAACAAAATACTAGGCTCAACCCGTGAATCGCAACACGACACCATCGCAACACTTGGAGTCTGCTGTTCTGCAAGCTGTTCAAGGCGCTTACGATTTTTCTTATAATAGCCATTTCGAAAACGGCTGTATCCATTAACTAATTTTTCTTGCATTGTACAATTCACTATTAAACTTAATATTTATGACATAACGTGTGTATTTGTAGCCGCGTCAATACGATATTTAGCTGAACTGGAATCAACCGTTTGAAGATCAATAGTAATTTTATCCTCAACAACTGAACGGAATAGTTTCCCAGTAAAGGCAACATAATCAGGATGTTCCTGATAGCTATTAATCCGCTCTGAATGGCAAAAGCGTACTCGCCAAGTATAGTGGTACTTTGCATCACGGCTAATTGTTTTGCCTGAGAACACTTCACGCACACCGGGAATATTCGACAGCACATGTTCACCTTCTGCCATTATTGCATCGGCTGCGGCTATATCTAATCCAGTAATATTAAACATGATAAGGTGCTCAGCAGTTCCCCATGAGACACAACGTGTTAGCACTTCGGCTGCACGACCCGCCGAGCCCCAAAGGCGCATACAACGTTCAACCTCGCTGGCAACCGCACGCTTAATATTATTCATTAAGGCCGTGTAACCATTCATGTTAGTTGATTTTGTGTTATTTTTAATTTGTTTTGTTGCCGCATTGGATAAAGCTGTATAGCAATTAATTTTAGCCACACCGTTTGAAATTAATCGATGATACTGATCGTCTGATAAACCGGTACCCCCATGAACAACGAGGGGCATGTCTAACACTTCATTAATTTGTTTTAAACGTTGATAATCTAACTTGGGCTTGCCTTTCATTCCGCCATGGACAGTGCCAATCGAAACAGCTAAGAAGTCAATGCCGGTACGTTCAACATAAGCTTTCGCTTCGGCAACCGAAGTATAAGCAAGCTCTCCTGGGTAATGTGCTGCACCTTCTCCTTCTATGCCCGGCACATAGCCAAGTTCACCTTCTACCGCAACACCACAAGCCTGAGCCATTTCAACAACCTGCTTCGTTATCCGTGAGTTCATAACAAAGTCGAGATTTGAATTATCGACAAGGACTCCATTACAACCTTTGTTAATACCATCTATTGCGGATTCGAGGCTACGTCCATGATCGAAATGAATCGCAACCGGCACTTCAGCACGTTCTGCAGCAGCCTCAACTGCTGGCATCATTAAATTAAAATCAAAATAATCGGAGTGTGACTCTGCCAAACTTAAAATGACGGGAGCACGTGCCTCTTCAGCCGCCATCATTATTCCATCTAGAAACTCCATACTCACTACTTCAAAAGCACCCACCGCATAACCATGTTGGTATGCATGCTGAAGCATATGTTTCATATTAACGATGGGCATAATGTTTGACCTTGTGTGAAAAAATGTTACTGGCTACGTAGTGCAGCAATACGTTCATCAATCGGATTTGTTGCCAGCTGTTCCACTGTCATATAAACGTTGTTCAAGTTCATGAGTCATTAGTAGTAATACTTTGTCATGTATCCGATTTGCTAGGTGGTGGTAGTAGTTCATCTTACAGCTAACCGGCGTATGCAAACTGTTCCTACCAACATCCTGAAAATCCAGCCATGCGATAATGGGTAAGTCAAATTGACACTGATCAACAAGAACCCAGCTGTCGTCTTCAAGTATCAAAGCCATTTGTTTTAATTGCGGTAACTCAATACGCATTGGAAAAGTTAAATGTAAACGTGCGCGCCGCCATAAGTTATACAAGGAGGCTTCAATTTGATCCGTTCTTGCCGCGTAAACCGGCATATCTTGAATGCGTGTTACCATTAACTTTATCTTACCCACAGATTAATTCATTAACCAGTCAAGCTTGCAAACAATAACGGTAGTTGCTCTGGCAGACGATCAACATGATCAATAACCGTGTAATTGCTTTCGCCAAAGATACGTTTTACATAGCTGTCAGCATGTGGATCAAGTGTTAAACAATAGGTCAGCACACCTGTTGAATAGAGTTCTTCAACTGCTTTTTTAGTGTCATGGCGCAAGTGCTGCGGATCTTGTTCATCTATATCAGCAGGCTCACCATCGGTAACTAATAAAATAAGCTTACGTCGCTCAGGCTGTTTCAATAAATGATGACCAGCATGTCTTAAAGCGGCCCCCATTCTTGTAGAAAGCCCACCCGCCATTCCGGCCAGCCGTGCCTTAGCTTCATCATCATAGTGTTGATTAAAGTCTTTAAAACGATAGTACTGTACATCATGCCTGCCATCGGATGCAAAACCATGCAAGGCAAAGGGATCACCAATACCTTCTATTGCCGTTGCAACAAGAGTGGCTGCTTCACGCGTTAGCTGTAAAACAGTTTTATCGGAATCCCCCAGTTTTTCATTGGTGGACTCAGAAAGATCCAACAACACCACTACGGATAAGTCGCGTGTTTTTAAAACATTGCGCATGGTAATCCGCGGATTGGGTTGCTCACCCATGCGTAATGATATCATCGCATCAACAGCAGCATTAAGATCAATTTCATCACCGTCTTCCATGCCACGTTGACGTTGTACGCCCGCCGGTGTTAATAGATCGATAATTTGCCGTATTCGATGTGCGATGGGTTTATGGTCATGCAGAATTTTTTCAATATCTTCTGGGTCACCCTTTTGTTGGCGGCGCTCATAAACGGTTGCCCAATCAGGACGGTGTAGCTGAATTTGATAATCCCATTCCTGATAATGGAAAGGCTCTGACACGGGTTCTTTGCCCCAGGCTTCATTAAAGCTATTGGCATTATCCGTTAAATCGTCTTCATAGAAGCGCATTAAATCAGAACAGGTCCATATTTCCTGAGCATCATCACCGGCCAGCTCACAATCAACTTCATGCGCCATCATTAATGGGCTCACCTGTCTGCGTACCTGACGTTGGCTCGCCGCAATGTATTCAAAACCGCTATCCCAGTTGATATCTTCGTAGTGCCATATAATGCGATTGTCGTCACGATAGGCAATGCGATAGCGTTCCAGTATACGTAAACTCGGCACGGCTTTGCGTCCGGCAAATAAATTATAAAGCTCAACACCCATTAACCATGAAAAATGATTGTCGTCTTGATTGGTTTCAATTTCTGCATGGAACTTTTCGGTGAAACTGTTTATCTGCTCGTCATCACCCTTTACATTACTATCGAGTAATTGCAGAGCAAGCTTTTCAAGCACCGGCATGGTTTGGTGTTCAACGGCTTCTGTAGATTCCAGCTCCATTAAAGAACGCCAAAGTTTTTTCAAACCTGGGAAGTTTTTTGCCGCTTTATATTCAACGCGCGCATCTTCTAATAAACCAACAAAAAACATTTGTGCCGGGCTTAATTGTTCCGCAGACATAGATACACTGGTATACACCATATGCGATGCCATATGTGCAGCCGTTGCACGGTAGATTTCTAGGCCAGCAATGCCTTCGACATCATCAAGTGCATCGGGTACATATAAAATTCTGTTTTCAACGTAAGGTCGAAAATCAGTATAATCTGCACCAGTCGGTCTTAAAAAGAAATCCCGCCCCCAGAGTGCGCGCAAATAAAAGTTTAATTTACGTTGCACTTTTACAAACAAAACACCACGGCGCTCTTTTTCAAGCATGGCACGGCTGTCTGCGGATTCCAGATTAAAATACGAGGTAAGGTTATCAAAATCGCGGCGATAAGCTTGCGCCCCAAAATTAGCCCAACGGCGTAAACCACTTAACGTTAATTTTGATAGCAACTCATCCATGTGCATGAGCATTGGCCGCAAACCACGCGCAGCGGTAGAAGCTAATTGATGAATCAGTGTGAGATAACCACGAACTAACTGTGCATCACCGAGGCGTTTTGCAACAGTCGGTAAATTTGCAAACAACAGCGTGATAACTTCGCCTGAAGTCATCGATGAAACTTTCATTGCAGCTGTTATACAGTCTGAAATAATGTCTTCGCCGCATTCCTTAACAACCAGTGGCATTTCTTCTAAATAGGTAATCACTAAATCGGGGCCTCGCCCCAGATTACACAATGCCTTTGCACCATCTAGGTACTCGGTTAATCCGGCAGGAGACATAATTCGTGCAGCTTCTTGAAAAGTGCTATCAAGAACAGCTTTGATTTCCGGTGCAGCCTGCGCCAAAAATTCAGAATAATCTTCAAGCTTGATAGATGACATAACTAAACACCCTATAGTAAAAATTTACCACTGCGGCTACTCTTGGCCGCAGCCCTGAGTATGAAACAACTAATTTTTAAATCAGCCTAAAAATGTCTGCACAGCCGCATTTAATGTGTCACGCATATCGGGGTCATCCGTTAATGGTGTTACCATTGTGATACTGCAAGCCGCTTGTGCATCAACACCTTTGCTGATTAATTGTCCTGCATAAACAAGTAACCGGGTTGAAATACCTTCATCCAGTCCGTGTCCTTTGAGGTTACGCGCACGGTGTGCTATTTGCACAAGCTTTTCGGCAACATCCTTATCCACACCCGACTCTTTCGTTACAATGGCAACTTCAAGATCGGCTTCAGGATAATCAAAATCCAGACCACCAAAACGTTGCTTAGTCGACTGTTTCAAGTCTTTCATTAAACTCTGGTAACCAGGGTTATAAGAAATAACTAACTGAAAATCAGGGTGTGCTTCAATTAATTCGCCCTTTTTATCTAACGGCAAAGCTCGACGGTGATCCGTTAATGGGTGAATAACAACCGTTGTATCTTGGCGTGCTTCAACCACTTCATCCAGATAACATATCGCACCGATTCGCGCAGCTGTCGTTAACGGGCCGTCCTGCCATTTGGTACCGTCTTTATCGAGTAAAAAACGACCAACTAAATCAGACGCCGTCATATCTTCATTACACGCAACGGTAATAAGGGGGCGGCCTAATTTCCATGCCATGTACTCTACAAAGCGTGACTTACCACAACCTGTTGGGCCTTTTAACATCATCGGCATACGCACATTATAGGCCGCTTCATAATATTCAACTTCCTTACCAACGGCTTCGTAGTAAGGCTCATTTTTAACGATGTATTGCTTTGGATCTATGCTTGTATCAGACATAATTATTCTCACTCATACTCGTATTATTTGAATTTTTTATTCATCTTCATCTTGTGTTTCATGCTCACCCGACCAACCAGCCACTTTGGCTTTTTCAATCGCTTGTGCATGAATGTCACTATGACGTTTTGCTAAGGGTTCCGGCAACAGGCTAACCATGCAACCATACTTATCCCACTCGGCATTAACCTTTTGTAATAAAGCGTCAATCCCGGCTAGGTTCCAGCCTTCACATGTTTCTGTTTGTTCAATCAGTTCAAATACCCAGGCATCACGGATTATTTTACCAATGCTGGTCATGCCGCCATTCAGATCTTTATCTATACCAACATATTTGTCCGGCTTGCTCATAACACTTTCAACCTGTGTAAAATTTCATTCTGTAAAATTTTTTCTGTGAGTGTACTTATTTAAAGAATACCCACAGAAAAAATACAACGATTTATATTGCCCATAAGGGGTGTCAGTTCAAGGCGAAAAATATGCGCTTACAAATGTAAGTAATCATTTTTTAGCGCAGAGATGACGCCCTTCATGGACTATAAAGGTAAATACACCTAAATCGTTATACAGTTTTGCCGCGATAAATAACCATCGACGCACCCGCAGATTGGGCGAAGTTATCAAAGCCCAATAAACGAACATGGTTTTCAGGGTGAGCCGCATGGCACGCTTCTACTTCTTTTAAGATAGCATCAACATCGGTTTCACCAAACATTGGTAATTTCCACATGTACCAGTAATGGCCTGCGGCATTTTCTGGTTCAGTGTGTTCAATGCCTGGGTTCCAGCCCTTGCTAACAATGTATTCAATTTGCTGGCGAGTCTGTTCTGCAGTCATCGCTGGCAGGTATGAAAACGTTTCGAATTTACGGCTTGATGTATCACTCAAACTAGATTCATAATCTTGCATTTTATTGCTCCAAAATTTTATATAACTAATGTTGTTTATTGGCAGGGTGCCTAACTGCACCCTGCTTAAAAAACAACAACGACTTATTTATGTGCTACGTCTAACTTGTCAACAGTGTCGAATTCAAACTTGATTTCTTTCCAAGTTTCCATTGCTGCAGCCAATTCTGGGCTATGCTTCGCAGCAGTGGTAAGAATGTCTTTACCTTCTTTTTCAAGTTCACGACCCATATTACGTGCTTCAACACATGCTTCAACCGCAACACGGTTAGCAGCAGCGCCCGCAGCATTACCCCAAGGGTGACCCAATGTGCCGCCACCAAATTGAAGAACCGAGTCATCACCAAAGATGTTAACCA
>UOFT01000062.1_pt1 | contig 21701 bp, 16 predicted proteins | sample 1990121 | NCBI WGS metagenome assembly UOFT01 (sample SAMEA4728526, study PRJEB27164) | hydrothermal vent metagenome | biome: marine basaltic hydrothermal vent biome; feature: marine hydrothermal vent; material: mineral | place: Pacific Ocean | collected 2011-06-14/2011-07-23 | depth 1741 m
TTTATTCACACTCACGACAAACTCGGTGCCTTCGATGGCCGCGTTGATAAACGGAGTGATGACTTCAAAGGCGGCTTTAATCCGGCTAATAAAGTGGCCGATGCCCTCGTTAATCGAAACAACCGACGGTTTGTCGGGCGTAAGGTTGGTAAAGGTAATGGTTGTGTTCTGGTTTAAACGGAGGATGGTGTCGTTTTTAAGTAATAACGCGGCACGGCTGTTTTCCTGCACGCGTAATACATCGCCTTTGCAAAAAGCAGCATTGCGTTTAACGTTGGTCCATTGTTTGTTTTTCCTGTCAGTATTTTTTTGGCGAACCTGTACGCTGCCTTGAGAGGATTGCAGCTTGGCTACCCAGTTTTCGCAGTCAGAGGCGTGTGCGGGATTATTATTTAAACCCACATAAAAAAAGCTAAATATTAAAAAGTACTTTACTAGTTTAAAGGCTTTTATTGGTCGCATTATTGTTCCGTTGCGTTAAACGCTGCGCTATAAAACGCACATGCTTCCCTGTTATTTTTGACGTCCTGTCGGTGTCCTGCTTACTACATTAATATAAGGGTATTTTATTTTTCTACCCGGTTCTTGATGCCAGGTTAATCTTTATATTTAAAGCCGGTTATTTCTTGTCGATTGTTATTGTACCGTCCCAATCTTTATTGGTTAAACTTTCACCGGCTAAATTTCCATCAGTTGCTATTGTACGTTGTTGTTTACATTGTTGTAAATAAAATCGTGCAACACCGTCGGTAGGGATCGACTTACAAATATCCACGAGAGCGATTTCAGCTTCTTTAAATAGACCTTGTCTAAAATAGGTCAATGCCTGACGAAATCGCTCAACCTTTTGTTGTTCTGCATCACTTGCATTTGCTTTGAGTTGAATAATTTCATAAAGGGTAATGGCATTATGTTTGCCGGGCAGGATAAAACTGCCAATGTTTCGCGCGAGGAACTGGTCAGTTTTTGTCATTACTTCTTCTGAAGCAAGTAAGTAGGTACTGAAATATTTATTTAACCCCTCGATTCGGTTGGTGGTATTGACAACATCACCCACTGCACGATATTCGTAATGATCGACCGCGCCCACATTGCCCACCATCATTTCACCGGCATGCAAACCGATGCGGGTGGGGAGGATTAAGGTCTGGTTGTTGATAGTGTATTTTTTATTATGTGCTTTGACTATTTCGAGTGCTGTTAAGCAGGCTTGTATTCTGATTTCAATATTTCCCTGACTGGCCTGAGCAGTGAGGGGTAACCATAGAGCCAGCATTGCATCGCCAATAATGTCGGACACAATACCGCTGTGCTGTCGAACAATTGAGAATAATGTTTCATAGTACTGGTTCATTAGTTCAGCAAGATCGTTGGGGCTGAGTTTTTCCGCAAGTTGGGTATATTGTTCGGCATCGGTTGCCATGCAAATACCGTATTGTAATGTCTGTGAATGCTGAATCGGTTGTTTTTGTTCGGTGAGTAAGTCCACCATTGTTTCGGGTACATAGTAGCTAAAGGCTTGGTGCAGTTTTTTACGTGCACGGTAGCTGTCTAGTGCATACCAGCTGATTCCAAAAACAAGTGCAAGCGGAGCTTGAACAAGTAATGGAACGAATAAAGGTAACCAGAGCGTGTGTTCGTTAAATTGATAAAAGGCAATATACAAGTAACCTACAGACAAAATAAACCACAAGCTAATTGCAACCGTTTCACGAAACATGCGGGACACAAAGGCAATGATAAAGCCAAAACCAATAATAATCAGTAAAGATGACAGTGTTGATAATGGTTTAATCGTGCTGTTATGCAGCAAATTAGAAAAAGCCGTTGCGGCTATTTCTATGCCACTCAGATCCAGCCCGTTGGCCTGTGAAAACACCGTGTGAAAATTATCTTTTTGCTCCGGTTCCAGTTTTTCTGAAAAACCAACAAACACAGCTTTGTTTTTAAAACTAAAATCAGCAGGAAGGTTGTTTTCCAGAACTTGATCATAGGTCAATGTTTTTATTGTGCGTGGAGGGCCATAAAAATTCAAGTAAGGTTGGGGGTTTGCAACATAGGCTGAAAGTAAATTTAGCAATGCCGTTTTGTTTTGTGAGGAAATCAGGTTTTTAAGTTGAGCATACTCTTTATCGTTACTACTCAAGCCATCTCGTAGTTGTTTAGCCTGTGCCGTTAATGAAATATTGGTTGCGAGTGCGGGCAGTGTTTTTTGCAGATAAGCATTTAAGTCGGCTTGAAGGTAATAGTGTAATGCAATGAGCGGGATGGTTGGAGTATCGCCTGACGTTGAGCGGAAAGTCCAAAAGCGGGTTACTTTTGCCGGGAATTTAGGCAAGGTAAAAGGGGCAACGGCTAAAGCCGAGTCTTTAAATAAGGCTAGTGGTGCGTGTATGGTTTCGATGCTGAAAATGTTGTCTGCGCTGAGTGTTTTTGGTGTTTGGCCTGATATATTAAGTAACTCTCGGCGCAGTTTCGCAAAAAGCACAACATTGCCAGCCTGCTTTATGGTGGTCGCCATGACCAAATCATGCTTTTTGTCCCTTGCTTGTTTAAAGAAAATATCGAAAGCAATAACACGTGCGCCAGCCGCGTTTAAATTATTTATAATCCGTGCGTGGTAATCGCGGCTCCAAGAGAGTGGCTCATTGTTAAAGCCATAATGCGACGATGCGACTTTATCAATGGCAACAATGGCAACTTCGGTGGGAGGGTCGAGGGAGCCACGAAGTTTAAATAAAGTGTCGAGACCCACTTTTTCTTCGATAGAGGTCGAAGCGGTAAATAATTGAATGCTTATACCAATAAAAATAACCAAAATGCTTAATATTACACTTTTATAAATGGTAATTTTTGGTATGGTAGGCATCGCAGTCAATAATTAAGTGTTATTCAACTTTTGCTGTAAAAAGGACTTACGTTGTTATAGGTTAACTATCTCTTTAAAGGATGCTAACGTATAACTTGAAAAATATCATATTTAAAAGATAATATTATGGAAGCTTTAAAATTTAAACAAAAACCAAATGCTACCCCCGAGGCAAAAATGGTTAAAATGTTAAGAAATGTGCCTATCTTTGATAATTTATCAGACGATGAGCTAGAAGCTGTTAAAAAATGCGCAGTTACGCGTAACTTTCCCAAGAATAGCGTTATTATTAACGAAGGCGATAGTTCAGGCAGCCTCTACATTATATTAAAAGGCCGTGTGACGGTATTCCTGAGTGATGAAAACGGCAAAGAAGTGATACTGAACTCGCAAGGTGAAGGCAGTTACTTTGGTGAGCTGGCATTGGTAGACGATGACAAACGTTCTGCTTCCGTTGTAACGGCAGAAAAGTCGACCTTTATTGTTATAAGCAAAGCCGATTTCAAAAAGGTTTTATCCTCTAATCCCGAACTGGCTTTTAACCTTATTCGCGGCTTAACGCACCGGGTGCGCGACTTAACCGATAATGTGCGAAGCCTAGCTTTGTTAGACGTATATGGGCGCGTCGCTAAAACACTATTGTCCTTAGCAGAAGAAAAAGAGGACGAGCTGGTTATTGATATGAAGCTGACTCAGCAGGATATTGCCAACCGGGTAGGTGCATCACGAGAGATGGTGGCTAAAATTCTAAAAGACTTAACTGTCGGTGGTTATATTAGTAGTGACCATAAACGCATTACAATTCACGAGCGTTTGCCGTCTCATTATTAAGTCTTTCATTTGACTAAAAAAGAAAAAGCCAACGCAAATTCAGGTTGGCTTTTTTTATGTTCGAAGTTATTACTGTCTCGTTAAAATAACGACAACGTGCAGAATATTTGTATACCCACTTTACAGATAATGTAAACATGAAATTAAGATCGTCATACCCGCGTAGGCGGGTATCCAGTAAGCTATTGATCGGATTTCGCATTATTTTTCTGGGTTCCTCGGCAAGGGCTCCTGCATTGCCCTACCTTCGCACGTCCTTGTGCTTGCGCGGGAATGACGAATTAACGGGGTAGCCGTGGCTTGATGTATTAAGTGGAGTCTATTAGCCGAGTATTAGGCCAACATATAAGCCGCTTCTTCACTGACCATGCGGAACAAATCCACATTACGCTCAATCGCCAGTTTATTAAAGATACGATAGCGATAGGTGTTCACTGTTTTAGGGCTAATCGATAGTTCGGAAGAAACGCTTTTAATGTTCATGCCATTGGCCAGCATATAGGTTATTTCAAGTTCGCGCTTTGATAGCGTATTAAAGCTTGACGGATATTCAGTATTAATAACCATTTTGCTCAGGTCGATACTGAGATATTGTTGCCGGCGCATTGCTAGGTGTATGGACTGAACCAGTTCCTCGGGTGGTGATTTATAACTGACAATAGCACTCACTCCGGCATTGAGTAGTTTCAGTAAAAATTGCTTATGCGCCATGGGCATAATTAAAATCTTTTTCACCAAGGGTGTTTGCTGGTGGAGTTTTTTGATTTCATTAAACAAGGTATTTGAATAGCTAATAGCACAGCAAATGAGTACATCTTGCTTAATATTTGAGCATGTTAGTTGTGTGTGAGATTTTATGGTGCTTACATTAAAAGTGGGCTCATCTTGCAGTAAGCGAGCAATCGTTTCAACCGATAAGACATGTTCACCGCAGATAGAAATATTCAGCATTTCGTGAGTCCTGATTTACTTAAACAACAAGCCAATAGATATTGGGTATAAGAATAATGCCTGTGATGGTGTGCGTGTTCTGTGGGAAGTTACTGCTTAAAAATGTGCATAATTCACATTTTTTAAAGTAAAAGTGGTTTAAGGTAAGGTAGTGTTGAAATCAAAATACAAATTACCCAAAAGGGTGGTTATGGTCAGAAAAACAGGATTGCCATAAAGGTATGATTGCAGCTTGGCTAACTAACTAAATAAAGAAATAAAAAAAAGATTAATAGATATTAGTCAGTCATAAAATATCGTTTTTTGGAAAGGTTTTGTTACGGGGGGTAACAAAATGGAATTAAAATCAGTACATCAAATGCTACTTATTGGAAGCCTTGTATTAATTAACGTGATCTCGCTGGTTATTTTATACACGCTTTAGTTTACGTTAGCTTCCATTGCATCATCTCACCGGCTTTAAGCGGGATAAGTGTGTCGTTTCCAAATTGGTAATGCTGTGGAATTTGCCATGGTTCTTTTATCAGAGTAATTTTATCGGGATTTAGTGGGAGTTGATAATATTCAGCACCATAAATACTGGCGAAGCCTTCGAGTTTGTCCAACGCATTATTTTGTTCAAAAGCCTCTGCATATAACTCGATAGCCGCATGTGCGCTATATATACCGGCGCAGCCACAGGGACTTTGCTTCGCTGCTTGTGAATGGGGGGCGCTATCTGTTCCTAAGAAAAACTTCGGGTTACTACTGGTTGCTGCTTTAACAAGTGCTTCGCGGTGTTGCTCGCGCTTTAAAATGGGTAGGCAATAATAATGTGGCCGGATCCCGCCTTTGAATATATCATTACGATTAAATAATAAATGCTGTGGCGTAATGGTTGCGGCTATATTTTTTGAGGTCGACTGAATAAAGTCAACCGCTTGTGCAGTTGTAATATGTTCGAGCACTACTTTTAATTCCGGGAAATCTTTTAGCAGTGGTTGTAAAACAGTGTTGATAAAAACAGCTTCACGATCAAACACATCTATTTCTGGGTTGGTTACTTCGCCGTGTATCAGTAATGGCATACCGTGTTGTTGCAAACTTTCGAGTGCGGCATAGGTTTTCTTTAAATCAGTGACGCCGGCATCGGAGTTCGTTGTTGCACCGGCCGGATAATATTTAACGGCATGAACAAGACCACTGTCCTTTGCGGCGGCAATTTCTTTAGCTTGCATATTGTCTGTTAAATACAAGGTCATTAGGGGCGTGAAATTTATGCCTTCAGGTACGGCTGCTTGTATACGTTGCTGATAACTTATTGCTTGTGTCGTTGTGGTCACCGGCGGTTTTAGATTTGGCATAATAATCGCACGACCAAAACGGGCAGCGGTATGTGGAATAATATTTTTTAGCACGTCACCATCACGTACATGTAAATGCCAGTCATCGGGGCGAATAAGCGTTATTGATTTCATTTATTAATTATCGCAGTGAATGCTTTTAATCGCTAGTGGTTTAATGTTTTTTTGATTTTCAATACAGCTAAAAAGATAGCGCAGGGGATACCTATCCAGACTAATTCAGTTAATATTACGCGCAAGCCGTAAGAGCTAAAAAAGGCACTAATACCAATGGGGGAAACTTGAATGGGTTGCCAGGGTAAAAAATAACGCGTGGTATCAAAGGGTGAAAAAAAGGCAACACCGAGGCCACCATTGGTCATGGCGTCCAGCAAGCCATGTGAGGCGGTACTTAAAAACAAAATAGTGATGGCAGTAAAACTTGTTCGGGAAATAAAAGGGGTGAGCTTAAAATCGATTGCTTGAAGAATAAGTAGCCAAAGAATATTCGCCCAAATAAACGCAAATACCAAAGAATGCGTTATCCCACGATGCCCCCATAATTCCCCATAACCAATTCCAAATTTAAATGCGATGACATCAATGTCGGGCATGATTGAAGATATAACAACGAAAAATAAGAATTTATTATTGAGTAATGGGTGTTTAGTGGTTCTGGTTATTGCGTATGCGACCAGTGTATGGGCAAATGCGGATGCCATAGAAAAATTTATATAAACAGACCCGGTAAAAACCAGCGAAAATCAGTAAAACGATGATTACCGAGCGTGTTTAATTTTATTTGAAGCCAAGCTTTTTAAATAACATAATACTTGGGCAGGTTCCTGTAATACCGGCAAATGCTAAACCAATAGCCGGTATGTATAGAAGCCAGTGAACCGTGCTATAGCCAGACAGATAAATACCCGCGGCTACCAGAGCAGACATGACTAATAAAAACATTCTCATTGCGGACATAATTTGCCTCCCGTTGTTTATATGCGAACAGTAAAACTGTAACGCAGGCAGAACCGGTTTGGCAATCGAAAAAATGAGATTATTTTATATATATGAGTTTTAGTTCACTTGGTTTCGGGATAAAATAACTTACGTCATTCCCGCGGAGGCGGGAATCCAGACATAAAATTAAGGCTTTATTTAATCGGTAATAATGTACTAATCGTTAATGCCACCCTGCGCTAGCAGCGCAGGGTTTAACAAACGTTCGAGTTCTTCTTCACCTAAATCTGTTTCTTCCATAGCGACTTCAAAAATAGCGCGTTTTTCTTTATAGGCTTTTTTCGCAATCGCCGCGCCTTTTTCATAACCAATCACGCGATTGAGTGCGGTGACCAGTATCGGGTTTTTATCCAGTGCGCTTTCTATGTTTTCAATGTTAACGCTAAAACCGGTTATGGCTTTATCGGCTAATACACTTGCGGCATTACTCAGTAATTCGATACTTTGTAATAAGTTATAAGCAATGACGGGCAGCATTACGTTAAGCTGGAAAGTACCCGACTGACCGGCAATGGTAATACTGGTGTGGTTGCCCATCACTTGTGCGCAAACCATTGCAACGGCTTCGGGAATGACCGGGTTGACCTTGCCGGGCATAATGGAGCTGCCGGGTTGTAAAGCAGGCAAAGCAATTTCACCAATGCCAGCAAGTGGGCCGGAGTTCATCCAGCGTAGGTCGTTGGAAATTTTCATTAAGGCAACCGCCAGCGTGTTGAGCTGGCCGCTCATTTCAACGGCGCTGTCCTGTGTTGCTAGGCCAACAAATTTGTTGGCCATCGATGTAAAGGTAATGCCGGTTTCGGAATATAAAACTTCGGCAACGCGTTCGCCAAAGTCTTCATGGCAGTTAATGCCCGTGCCAACGGCAGTACCGCCTTGCGGTAAAGCATGCAAACGTTCTAGCGAGTCTTCAATGCGTTCAACACAGGTGCGTATTTGGTCGGCCCATGCGGTTATCTCCTGCCCCATGGTAACGGGCATGGCATCCATTAAATGGGTGCGGCCTGTTTTTACAATGTGTTCGACTTGCTGTGCCTTGCTGTCTAATGCTTCTGTTAGCTTTTTAAGTGCGGGTAATAGTTGCTCGGCAATTTCAATGGTGGCACTGACATGAATCGTGGTGGGCATCACATCATTGGAGCTTTGGCTCATATTGACATGATCGTTGGGGTGAATTTCCAACCCCGAGTCACGGGTGGCTGCGGTTGCAATCACTTCGTTGGCGTTCATATTGGTACTGGTGCCGGAGCCCGTTTGGAATACGTCGACAGGAAACTGGTCATCATAAATGCCATCGGCCACATCGTCGGCGGTGTGTTTAATGGCGTTGTAAATTTCTTTATCCATTAAGCCCAGTTTGAAATTAGTACTGGCACAAGCATGCTTTACTAAACCTAATGCATGGATAAAGGCGGCGGGCATCGGCATACCGCTGATGGGGAAATTATCAACCGCACGTTGGGTTTGTGCGCCATAAAGTGCATCGGCGGGCACTTCTAATTCGCCCATGCTGTCGCTTACTTTTCTTTTTGAATCCGTTTTTTTCTTAGCCATTTGCTTGCTGTCCTATTTCCATTGTTTGCCAACTGTGGATTTTTTCTTCAACAACTCGCCAGTTATCGTCTTCTTCACGTTCTAGCAAAATATCCTTGCGGATGATATAGGCTTTACCTTCGGTTGCCATCATCTGTTCTTCAACTTCAAAACCCAGTCGGCGCTGTTGATCGTTTTTAATGCGAATAATTTTATACTGCAAACTGAATAAGCGATTTCGTAAAAATTCATTATGGCGACGGTATAACCATTGCTGGTAATTGAGGGTATCGATTCCTGGAATACCATAAACATGCACATGCTTAGAAACCAACCGCATATGATCATTAATGTCCTGGTTTTTCACCGAGTTGCTGATAGCCTTCAGCCAGTCTTCTGCAATATGTAGTGCCATACTCTTATAATCGTTCATTTTGTATTTTTCTTGATTTTATTTTTGACTAATGTGAAGTCGCATCTCTTTATACTATTATATATACTTATACGCTAGGCGTTGCTTGATATCCTAATTGGATTTAAGCCTTTGATTTTAATGGCTTTGCTAAGGTTTACGGCTGTTTTTTGTAGCAACATGACTTGACCTGAAGCACTAAAAAGCCCATTATACGCGCCTTTTACGGCTTAAATTTTACCCGTAAAGCACACGGTAAGTCATTCATTTTTTAGACATTTTTAAGGTAAAGCATGAAAGCAGAGGATAAAAAACGGCTGTTACGCGAAATGATTTTTGCGCGACGCTTTGAAGACCGCACTTTTGAAGCTTATATGGAGCGCAAAGTTGGCGGATTCTTGCATTTATACACCGGCCAGGAAGCGGTTTGTCTGGGAGTTTTAGAAAAAGCACGCATGGGCGGCGGGGATAAAGCTGATTATGTGATTACCGGTTATCGCGATCATATTCATGCGATTAAAGCCGGTGCGCCAGCACGCGAAGTGATGGCCGAGCTTTACGGCAAAGAAACCGGCTCATCTCGTGGTCGGGGTGGTTCGATGCATATCTTCGATCCAACCGCGAACTTTATGGGTGGTTATGCTTTAGTTGGCCAACCTTTCCCATTAGCGGCTGGTTTAGCGTTAGGTTGTAAACACAAAGGCACTGACCAGATTGCCATTTGCTTTTTAGGTGATGGTGCAAATAACCAAGGCACGTTCCATGAAACCATGAACATGGCAAAAGTCTGGAACCTGCCGGTATTGTTTGTTTGCGAAAACAACGGCTATGCCATTGGTACCCACATTGACCGCTCAACTGCACAGCGTGACCAATACAAGCGTGTTGATACCGCTTACAACATGGAAGCCAGTCAACATGACGGCATGGATATCGAAACCGTGATGGACGCGGCCAAAACAGCGATTGATTTTGTGCGCTCAGGTAAAGGTCCTTACTTCTTAGAATTAATGACCTACCGTTTCCGTGGCCACTCCATGTCCGATGCGAAAACCTACCGCACTAAAGAAGAAGAGGCCGAATGGGAAAAACGTGATCCCATCAATCTTTACTCTGATAAATTGATTAAAGCAAAAGTAATTACTAAAGCAGATATCAAAAAAATGGAAAAAGAAATTGATGATGAAATTGAAAATGACATCATCAAATTCTCAGAAGAAAGTCCAGAACCAAAAGTTGAGGACTTAAACAAATACGTATTAGATGACAATCCAGACCCACGTTGGATTGGTCCGCTGAAATAATAAGTAACAGCACAAATAAGAAGGTATTAGAATATGGCAGAGATTGCATATTGGGAAGCGATTCAGCGCGCCCATGATGAAGAAATGGCGAATGATCCCTTAGTGATTGCGATGGGTGAAGATATTGGTGTTGTTGGTGGTACTTACAAAGCAACATCGGGCTTATATGAAAAATACGGTTCAGAACGTATTATTGATTGCCCCATTTCCGAAAACTCCTACACAGGCATTGGCATTGGTGCATCGATGATTGGCGTGCGTCCTATCATTGAAATCATGTCGATTAACTTTGCACTGCTTGCATTAGATACTTTAATCAACGCAGCAGCAAAAATTCGTTATATGTCCGGTGGTCGAATTTCCTGCCCGATTGTAATGCGCACCCCCGGTGGTACTGCGCACCAACTCGCGGCACAACATTCAGCACGTCTTGCACGTATGTTTATGAGTACCTCCGGTTTACGTGTGGTTACACCACGCGGCCCGATTGATGCTTATGGCATGTTGAAGTCAGCAACGCGTTGTAATGACCCGGTTATTATTATTGAACATGAACGCATGTATAACATGAAAGAAGAAGTACCAGACGAAGAATTCTTCCGACCCTTAGAAGGTGCAGAAGTGGTTCGTGAAGGAACTGATATTACTTTAATTGGTTATAACTATTCAGTGCATTTATGTTTAGAAGCGGCCAAACGTTTAGAAGGCGACGGTATCAGTGCAGAAGTGGTTGACTTGCGGTCACTTAAACCACTTGATCGCGAAACCATTCGCAAGTCGGTTGAGAAAACACATAAAGTGGTTATTGCAGAAGAAGATGAAGCGGCCGTTGGTGTCGGTTCAGAAATAATGGCCATCATTAATGAAGATGCTTTTTATGCTTTAGACGCACAACCAATGCGTATTTATGCGGCGGATGTGCCGGTGCCTTATAACCATAAGTTGGAGTTGGCGGCGATACCAGACGCGGACGATGTATATATGGGTGCCTTAAAAGTTATGGGCAAAATCTAATCACGAAGAACGAGAACTTAAATTACGGCGTTAAAACTTAATTCAAAAATGCTCACTTACTAATCGTAAGCTCCGCTTTTTTCATTAAATTTTGCCTTGTACTTTAAGCTCTCGTTCTCCGTGATACGTGCTAGTAGTTAGTGTTAACCTGTTTCAAAAAATTAATTCGGAATTAAATATCAATGGCTGATCCTTATATCATTAAAATGCCTAAACTTTCAGACACGATGGAAGAAGGTACTATTGTCACTTGGGAAAAAAATGTAGGTGACTTTATTGAACGCGGTACGATTGTTGCCACGGTGGAAACCGATAAAGCAATTATGGACGTTGAAGTTTTTAAAGAAGGTTATTTGTCCAGCACTATTGAAGTTGATTCTGTTGTTCCTGTTGGAACCGCCATTGCACAATTAGTAGAGAAAGAGTCAGATGTGTCTGGTGATGTTACTGCACCATCGTCTGCACCAGAATTCGTTGAGACTGAAACGGTTGTTACTGAAGACAGTGAAGAAGTTGTCGGGGTTGAAGAAGAGCAAGATGCACCCGCAGGTGCTTACGAAGTTAAAATGCCTAAACTTTCAGATACGATGGAAGAAGGTACCGTTGTTACTTGGGAAAAAGAAATCGGTGACAAGATTGAACGTGGTGATGTCATTGCCACCGTTGAAACAGATAAAGCCATTATGGATGTTGAAATTTTCCGTGAAGGTTATTTGTCAGGGCCTCAATTAGAATTGGATAGCGTGATCGAAGTGGGCGGTATCATGGCTTATATCGTTGAAGATAAAGCCAATGTTGTGAATAAAGCAAAAACGGCTTCTGCTGCTGCGAAAAAAGTTGCAGCAACATCAACCAGTACTAAACCGATTCCAGCCGGTACTCGTCAGGCAAAAACACATATTGCCGCGATGCCATCGGGTGCAACACCTGCGCCGCGACCACGCAGTGGTAAAGCATCACCGTATGCTCGCCAACTTGCAGGTGCACATGGTATTGACTTAAACAGCATTACTGGTACAGGCCCCGATGGTTCAATTATCGCCGCCGATGTTTTAAACAGCAATGTACAAAAAACATCAACCAAACGTATCTTCCAAGTGCCAGGTGAAGGCCGCGCGATGAGTGCAATGGAAAAAGCCGTTGCTCACAATATGGAATACTCTTTATCCATGCCGTTGTTCCGCGTCACAATGAACATTGATATTTCATCATTAAAAGCCGCATCTAAAGCCAAAGGTTTTTCTTTAACGGTTACTCTGGCGAAAGCGGCTGCTTTAGGCATTGAAAAACACCCAAGTATTAATGCGGTGTATCAGCATGAAGACCGGATTGTAGAGCGTGATTCCATTGATATTGGTTTAGCAGTAGAAACCGATGGCATGGGTTTAGTTGTGCCGGTATTACGTGATGCCGCTAACCGTGATTTAGCCGACTTGTCGACTAACTGGAAAGACTTAGTTGATCGCGCAAGAGCACGGCGTTTAAAACCGGATGAATATTCAAACCCAACGTTTACCATTTCAAACATGGGCATGATGGGCGTGAGCCATTTTGATGCGATTCCATCGCCGGGTACATCAGCTATTTTTGCGATTGCAACACTGGGCTCGCAAGGCATGCCAGTAACGATTACAGCGGATCACCGAATTGTTAACGGTGCCGATGCAGCGAAGTTCTTAAAAACATTTAAAGAATTGGTAGAGTCGCCTACATGGATAGATGCCGCAGCAACCTCGGTTGCCTCAACAGCAGCGCCACAAGCTAGCGGCTTTGTGCTTGAGAAAGGAAAATATGATTACGACGTGGTTGTTATCGGCGGTGGCCCCGGTGGTGAAGATGCCGCGCGTGATTTAGTGGGTGACGGTTATAAAGTTGCCATGGTCAACGATGCACCGTTCCCCGGTGGTGAATGTTTGTGGCGTGGTTGTATCCCATCAAAAGCATGGCGTGCTGCGGCAGACAGAATTCGTGATCGCGCACATGACAAATTACTCGGTGTAACAGGAACAAACAAGCCTGTATTAAAATGGAACGACTTAGAAAAGCACCGCCGCAATGTTTTAGAAACACGCGGTGGCATGGCACTCAATACCGACAAAGGTGTGAAGATTGATGTGATTCAAGGCTTCGCCCGTTTTGTAGATAGCCACAGCGTGCATGTTGATACCGCTGGCAACAGCAAAGATCCACATACCCGTGATATTGCCGGTAACGGTAAAAAAGGTAAAACCATTTCATTCGGTGCGGCCATTATTGCAACCGGTGCGCCACCCTTTGTACCACCTATTCCAGGTGCGCTTGATGGCGTTGAAGCCGGTGGTGTATTAACTTCCGACACGGTTTGGGGTTTAAAGAAACAGCCAATGAAAGTGGGTGTGATCGGTGGTGGTGCCATCGGTGTTGAAATGGCGCAAATCTTCCAGGACTTTGGCAGCAAAGTTTTATTAGTTGAAGGTGCCGAACGCATTCTGGCCGAAGTTGAAAAAGACGTTGCCAAACAACTTACCGATATTTTAAATAACGATAAACGCTTAACCATTGTTACCTCAGCCAAAGTGGTTGAGCTAAAAGGGTCGGCCGGTGATATGAAACTGGTTTACGAAGACAGCGAAGGCAAGAAAAAAACCTATAGTTGTGACTATGTGATTATGGCAACCGGTAAACGCCCAGTATTAGAACCACTAAATTTAGATAAAGCCGGTGTGGCGATTGAAAACGGCGTAATTAAGGCCGATGAGAAAAGCCAAACCAATGTACCGCATATCTTTGCAGTCGGTGATGTGATTGGTGGTTTAATGCTTGCACATACCGCTGGTCAACAAGGTCGTGTGGCAGCCGCAAATATTGCCGGTGAATATATGGCATATAACCAGGATAAAGACTCCGGTGTTATCTTTACTCGCCCACAAGCCGCGTTTGTTGGCTTGTCGGTCGCACAGGCTAAAGAGAAAGGTGTGGATGCCGTCGAAATCAAAGTCCCCATGAGTATTGACGCCAAAGCCATGATTACAGGCGAAACATTAGGCTTGATTAAAATTGTTGCCGACAAAGCATCGCACCGTGTTATCGGTGTGCACTTCTTAACCGACCATGCAGACACTTTAATTGGTGAAGGCGTAATGATGGTGTCGGGTGATATGACGTTAAAACAAGTCGGCAATGCAATCCATCCGCACCCAACACAAACCGAATTGTTTGGTGACATGGCGCGACGTTTAGGTGCGCGTTTACGGCGTTCTGCCAAGCGCAAGAAGTAATTTATAATCGTATTTTTTAGCTGCTTCATCCTACCACTGAAGTTTGGTGAAGCAGTTAGATTAAGAAGTACCTTCTGGACAATACAGCCCACAGCGGTGAGGCGGCTTCCCCCATACCCTACGGGATCCTTCAGCTTCCGACTTTAATAGCCACTTGATAGTACTGCTTTAGTCGAAAGGCCAGCACTACTTTAAAACGCAAGATTACAGCTAATATCTACCTACATGCTTGAATAATTTTTATTTTAAGGTGTATTTAGTGGGAATATTTCGCTTAAATTTTGCGTTTTTTTAACGGCATCTCGTTATCACATTGATTAATATTCCTCTTGTTAGCTCAAATGGAAAAAAGACTAATTTTAAGGGTTGAAAAATGCTGCTGCACTAGCTGCTTTTGGTTAACCATTATTATATTGTTGTGGGAGCGGGGTTATTAATAATAACAAGATTATTTATCTACAAAATATCAGGGAAGGAATATTTGAAGGGAAGCCTGCTGCACAATGTGTGAGTGAGCTTGAAGATCATCCTGGTTATAATGAAGATGATTTGCTTTGCCATTGCATGTCGATTAAACGCGGGGCAGTGACTTCATTATTTAAAAAAAGCCGCCGAGCTATTAATCTTGATGGCTTGATCGGTCGTTCCGGTGCGGGTTCAGTCTGCACCGGTTGTCATCCATTATTAAAAGAAATTGTGGGTGAAAATGTTTGGTCTTTTGTGACGGTATCATCTATCGAAACGCTATCCACTGATTTTAAAACCTACCGATTTGAAACCAAAGGCCAGCCCTTTTACCCGGCAAAAGCCGGTCAGCATATTATTGTACAGGCATACATTAATGGGCAATGGGAGTTGCGTCGCTATACACTCACTACGCCAGCTGAAGAAACCCGCTATCGTGAAATAACGGTAAAAAGAAAGTCTGCCGGTATAATGTCAAACTGGTTGCACAACATTTCAGAATCTGAAAATTTAATACGTATTTCACAACCCATTGGTGATGCGACACCTGAACTTGTTAGTAACACGCCGCTTGTTTGTTTGGTTGGTGGAATTGGTCTGACGCCCGCCCTGTCGATTGTTCGAACTCTTAGTCAAAGAGAAGAATGTGGCCGAGATCTAAAACTCGATTATAGTGTTAAAACCGATAGTGATCTTGTTTATAAAAATGAAATATTGGAAATAGTAGAACAAAATAAAAACATCAGTGTCACCTTTCGTATCACGAATGAAGCTGGCTATATTAATCAGAATGATATTAATACACTCGTTAGTCAAAACCCGGGCAGTGATTTTTATATTTGCGGGCCGACTGAATTTTCAAATACGATTATTTATTATTTGGACAAAGCTAATGTCTACCCGGATAAAATTAGCCTTGAAAATTTCACTGCCCCTGAGCAGCAGCAACTCAACTCGTCAAAATCGTATTACTACATTGGGCTACTATTTTTTATACTTTTTTCGGCACAGCTCGCACTTGATATAAAATTTTCCTGGCTCGAAAATTTACAAATGACAGAAAGCTATAAAATATACAGCGGCTTATTCCTTGCGTTATATATTCTGTCTCAATTTATAATGCCCTATAATAAATCGTGTAAGGTTCCGCATGTCACTGCTAGGATTTACCAACGGCATAAATTTAGAGGTGCGTTTGCGCCTTTGATATTTTATTTCCATTCAACCAGTCTTGGCTCATCCTACTTGTTACTGTTAAGTGCGGTCTATTTTTCGAATTTTTTACTCGGCCTTTTTAACCATGAGCGAATTAAGCATTCCATTCGGCGCTTAAATTATTTTAAATATTGGTTGTCAGTACATATTGCATTATCTGTTTTATTGGTTGGGCTGGTCGGTTTTCATACCTACATTGTTGCATCGTATTAATAATGAGAATGTATGCGCACAAAGGTTACGTCATTGGTGGGATATTGGTTGTTTTTATATTAACGTTGTTAAGTTTGTCCGACACTTATCAATGGCGTATGCCGGGGCCACTTAATACTGGCCATGAAAAGTTACAATGCAATGAATGTCATGAGCTGGCAAAGCATGGTTTTAGGGCTCAAATACAGGCAAATATTGACTACCTGTTTGGCAAAAGAACATCGCTTGTCAGTTTTAATTTTGAGTCACCTGGAAACAAAGATTGCCTGAGTTGCCATGAACGTGAAGATGATAATCACCCTGTTTATCGGTTCAATGAGCCACGTTTTTCGGATGCACGCAAGGCGATAGTGCCTCAGTATTGCACTTCATGCCATAAAGAGCATTCGGGGGTAAGAGTGTCTTCTGATATTGATTATTGCCAACATTGCCATGAAGACATTGAAGTTAAGAATGATCCGCTGGATATTTCTCACGCGGATCTTGTTGTATTAAAAGACTGGCATACTTGTTTGGCATGTCATGATTTCCATGGCAACCATATTATGAAAGTTGCAACAAAGATTAAATATATGAAAGCACAAAAACTGATTAAAAACTATTTTGCCGGTGGAAAAGATCCATACTCAGAAAAAAAATACGAACAGTCACAGGAGACGCGTTATGACAATAAACCGAATTGATATTGCGGCTGCATCTTTTGTTGTTCTGCTGTCTATTTATTTGTTTGCGCAAGCACCTGTGCCGATTTCTAATGAGCATGAAAAAAAAGGTGAAAAAATACATGTTAATATTTTATTTGAAGTTGTTGCGGCAGAAAACAACAAAGCCAGAAAGCTATGGACAAAGCAGATTGTTGTTAACGGAAATAAATCGGGGCTTAAGTTTGGCGAAGACTGGCACAAAGTTAATGTGGATAAAGGGCCTTTGCCTGCTTTATTTTTACGTAAAACAGCTTCGTTACTCGAAAAAAGTCCTGTGCCGTTAAGTTTGTTTTTAGGTTCCGATTTTCCAATCAGCTCATCGAATAAATTTAAAGGTCGGCAAGCCGATTTTTTTACAAAAATGCGACAAACCGGAAACAACCAGTTCTTTTATGATGACGATGTGCAACGTTATACCGCGATGTTTCCTGATAAAGTGGTGGTAAAAGCCTGTTCGCGCTGCCATAACGAGCACCCAAAGACGCCGAAGGATGATTGGCAAATGCGTGATATTATGGGTGCGACTACCTGGGCTTATCCTCATGAGTATGTTACCCGTGATGAGTTGAGCGTAGTTATTACTGAATTGCGCAAAGCGTTTAACAAAGCCTATATTGCTTATTTAGATAAAGTGGCTACCTTTAAGAATAAACCCAACGTTGGTAACAAATGGCCCGTGGACGGCTATTTTTTACCCTCGGCGAAAGTCTTTCTGTCGCGTTTAGAAGCAACGGTTGCGCGCGATACGCTAGCGGTGTTGCTTCAGAAGGCAGATGGCGAAATTGGAGAGAATAAGAACGCCCCCCTTTCGGCTAAACGTACCGTTCTGGAATAGTTTTTGCAACTCACACGGGTATGTATCGTAAGTTTACTGTTTATATTCGTATTATATTGCTGGCCACCCTTGTTTTAGGCACCGCTTCCTGTGGCCTGAAATTTGGTGCCGATGCACGCCAAGCTGCTGAAAATGCAGATAAAAATCAGCAGCAGTCAAAGTTTGTTGATGTCGATAATACCCAAGCTGAGCCCAACGTTAAGCCTGTGATTAGTTTAGATGGTAGCGCGGATAAGTCATCTGCCGCACCGGCTAAAAAGGCGGCACGCTATGTCCGCACCGGCAAGAACCGACGCCTAAAAGTTGCTTCCCCCCAATCTTCCCCAGATACAGAGAATGTAGTGGCAAAGGATAAACCCATAAAAAAGGGGGGAAGTGCAACGGTAGCCGAACAGGCTAAAGGCACGCCACATAATCACATTGAAAAAAGAGGTAGCCTGCATCAAAAGGTTACCAGCAATATTCGTTCGGTCCACCAGAAAGTAATGAGTAAAATAAAAGGTAACCAGCCAGTAAAACAAAAGGTTTTATACCCAAGGGTTCAGCTATACGGCGCAAAAATTACCCAGTCTAAGTGGGTACTAACATCAACAGAGTTAGAATGTTCGATAAGCCAGCCAATACCGCGCTTAGGCAAAGCCCGGTTTAGATATAATCCGGTACAATTTTTAAAGTTTATTTTTGAAGTGAACCACCCGATTGCCCGTAATCTTCACGCAAAAGACAAGCGATACTCTCGTCCATTATTAACCGATCACTATCCTTACCCTGATGTGGGGGCAAAGCTTGAATCCATTCCGCCTAATTGGAAGCCGTTTGCGATTAAAAAACTGCTTGGGTTTATCCCGTTTAAAGAAGGCTATGAGCCTTTTGTATTGCCACATCGCCAAAGGCTTGCGATGTCAGCCGCGCAGGAAAATAAGCGTAAAACATCAAAAGGCCAACAGCAGATTGCATCGATAAGCAAAACCTATCTGCCAGAAATATGGCCTGACCGATTGATGTACGAGTTGCAAGAAGGTATGTCGGTCAGGCTCACCTACCGTGACTGGACTGATGCCACACAGGATATTATTACCACTATCTCGCCAATTAATTTTGCAAAAATTAAAAGAAAATTTGAAAAGTGCATTAGCACAAGACCTAAATACAATTTTAAAGCCTTGCAGAAAACGGTATTGTATTTTAATAAGAATCAGCGAAATTTAAGTAAAAAGTTGCGCAACCAGCTTCGTAATATGGTGAAGTTTGTGAAGTTAGACGAAGAAATCAAGAAAGTGATGATTAAATCCTACACCGACAGCATGGGATTTAAGCGTGTTAATCGCAATGCCGCCAAAGTACAGGCACAGGCGATAAAACGCTATATGAAAAAACTGGGGATGCAGGTACCTATTACCGCTATTGGTATTGGTGAAGGCCCCTATGTCGCGTCGAACCGCAGTAGTGCAGGGCGAGCAAAGAACCGTCGTAGCATTATCACCCTGATAAAATAACGACTAATAGCCCTGTTTTCGGTATAATCCGCGCAATTTAGTGAATTCATGCTGCGGAGCAACCAAATGGCCGATGTAAACAAAGTAGTCCTTGCCTATTCGGGCGGGTTAGATACCTCCATTATTTTAAAATGGCTCGAAGACGTTTATCACTGCGAAGTGGTCACCTTTACGGCCGATATTGGTCAGGGCGAAGAAGTGGAGCCGGCACGCGCCAAAGCCGAGGCGATGGGTGTTAAAGAAATTTACATCGAAGATTTACGCGAAGAATTTGCCCGTGATTTTGTTTTCCCCATGTTTCGTGCCAACACCATTTATGAAGGTGAATACCTTTTAGGTACATCCATTGCGCGCCCTTTAATCTCCAAACGCTTAATTGAAATTGCCAACGAAACCGGTGCCGATGCTATTTCTCATGGTGCAACCGGCAAAGGGAATGATCAGGTGCGTTTTGAACTGGGCGCCTATGCATTAAAACCCGATGTGCAAATTATTGCACCGTGGCGTGAATGGGATTTAAACTCACGCGAAAAATTAATGGCCTATGCAAAAGAACATAATATTGCGGTTGATTTTAACAAAGGTAAAAAATCGCCTTATTCAATGGATGCAAACTCACTGCATATTTCTTACGAAGGCGGTGTGTTGGAAGATCCCTGGGCAGAACCCGAAGATGATATGTGGCGCTGGTCGGTTTCCCCCGAGCAAGCACCCGACACCGCAACCTATATAGAACTTGGGTTTAAAAACGGTGATGTCGTTTCTATTGACGGTGTAGCTAAAACACCGAATCAGGTAATGGAAGAATTAAATACAATGGGTGGAGCTAATGGCATTGGCCGAGACGACATTGTAGAAAACCGCTACGTGGGAATGAAGTCACGCGGCTGTTACGAAACACCCGCCGGTACCATTTTATTAAAAGCCCATCGCGCAATTGAATCGATCACTTTAGATAGAGAAGTTGCACATTTAAAAGACGAACTCATGCCGCGCTATGCCAATATGATTTATAACGGATACTGGTGGTCACCCGAACGTGAAATGATGCAGACCATGATTGATGCCTCGCAAGCCACTGTTAATGGCGAAGTGCGCTTAAAACTTTATAAAGGCAACGTAGTGGTAGCAGGGCGCAAGTCTGCAAGCGATAGTTTGTTCGATGAAAATATTGCAACTTTTGAAGACGACCAAGGTGCATACGACCAAAAAGATGCAGCAGGGTTTATTAAGTTAAATGCATTGCGGTTACGAATAGCTGCTCGAAAGAAAAAGTAAGCCGTCATTCCCGCGCAGGCGGGAATCCAGAGAATAATATAGCTCTGTTTATAAGAAAACCGTTTTATTCTAAAATGGTTTTTTTTTCGCCAAATTATTAGTATTGGTGTCATTATTACGTTACCGTAGTAATAGCTAACTAGACCCTACCCTGAATAAACTTTAGATATAATATGGAGTGACTAGTGGATGATGAAGAAATAAGTAAAATATTTGAATCGAAGGTTAAAACGTTTACTAATAATAAGCTTGGTATTAATGTAAAAATTCCTTTTTCCTTTCAAGGACATACTTATGCTCTTCAAGTGGGCAAAAAAGGTGGGCCAAAGGGTCCTGTGTCAGGACCCTTTTATTTTGAATTTGTTCTTGCCAATGAATTTTTAATACATCTCTCTGATCATGAGCTTAGCTCTGTGGATGTAGACGAGGGTTATTCTAATTTGTCTTTTAAAAAAATCGCTAAATTAAATAAAATAATCATTCCCTATAATTTAGAAAATTCTGAAGAGGAGAAAGTGGCAGAGCTTACTTTTAAAACAACAGATAAGGATCGAGTGCAAAGCTTTATATTGAAGATATCTGATATGGATATGGATATGGATATGGATACATCGCTTAGATTAGCTAGTCAGATTGTAGCTACTTTTTTAGATTTTCTTAGCTTTAAGGCTCAACTACCACTTCAAGTTCGTCATATAGATATATGCTCAGGGAAAAGAAATAATTTATGCCGTCGATACTTAACCTTGCCATTTACATCAGTATTTTCTATTGAAGAAACAGATTTTACTTCGGCTATTTCGATACCAATTAGTTTAATGCCATCTCTGCGCTTATTTAGAGAAGCGATAAGTTCATCTAAACCTCATTATCGTTTACTGTGCTTTTTTCGGGTTTGGGAGGGTGCATTAAGGAAGGTGCAATCAAAAAATAGTGAAATTTTAAAGGAGCGTGGAATTGTCCCATCACGTCCAAAACGTCG
>UOFT01000013.1_pt1 | contig 20514 bp, 19 predicted proteins | sample 1990121 | NCBI WGS metagenome assembly UOFT01 (sample SAMEA4728526, study PRJEB27164) | hydrothermal vent metagenome | biome: marine basaltic hydrothermal vent biome; feature: marine hydrothermal vent; material: mineral | place: Pacific Ocean | collected 2011-06-14/2011-07-23 | depth 1741 m
GCCAAACTCAAATTAGCATATTCCATTACCAGCCACTTGCTACCGACTTCTTCAAAATTGATTTGCACACGCGCATGTCGGCCTTCACCTTCGTAGTTCATCACCATGCCTTCACCAAAACTGGGGTGCAATACGCGCTGACCCAAGCTAATATTCATGCCATTATCGGTTTGTGGTTTTTCTGTATAGCGTGATGTTGTTTTGCTAACGGCTTGTTGCGCAAAGCCGGTTGTTCGAATCTGATGCAAACACGCCTGCGGAATTTCTTTTAGAAACCGTGATGGGGTAGGATAACTGTCTTGCCCGTAAATACGACGTTTTTCTGCGTAACTCAAACTTAAGTTTTCCATTGCGCGGGTCATACCCACATAACACAGGCGACGTTCTTCTTCTAAGCGCACAGGGTCTTCTGCTGATAAACGGTGCGGGAACAAGCCTTCTTCTACACCGCAAATATAAACCTGTTTAAACTCCAAGCCTTTGGCAGAATGCAAAGTCATCAGTTGCACGCAGTCGTCCCATTCATCGGCCTGACCTTCGCCCGCTTCTAATGCAGCATGGGATAAGAAGGCCGACAGCTCGTCCATGTTTTCGTCTTCGGTTTGCCAGTCTTCGGCTTCAAAGTTAACCCCTGCCTGAACAAGTTCCTGCATGTTTTCAATGCGTGCACGGCCACGCTCACCTTTTTCTTTTTCATAGTGCGCTTCTAAACCGGAATGATGTACGACATGCTCTATTTTTTCACTTAAGCTTAAATTTTGAATAACCTCGGCGTGTTCATTAATTAAATCAATAAATATTTGTAATGCAGAAATAGCACGCGCTGTTAGTAGTTTGCTTTCAATCACGCTGAGTACGGCTTGCCATAGTGTCAGATTTTGTTCGTTAGCTGTTGCCCGTACGGCTTCTAATGTTTTATTACCTATCCCACGCGTGGGCGTATTGATAATACGTTCAAAAGCGGGGGCATCATTTCTATTGGTCATGATGCGTAGGTAAGCAAGCACATCCCGAATTTCCTGACGATCAAAAAACCGCAAACCGCCATACACTCGGTACGGCATGCCCACCATAATGAGTGATTCTTCTAACACCCGCGACTGGGCATTCGAACGATATAAAATGGCACACTCACTTCGCTTATAACCTTCGTTAATGCGTTGCTGAATGTTATCCACAATATAATTAGCTTCATCGATTTCATTAAAAGCGGAATAAACCTGTATCAGTTCGCCATCGGCATCTTCTGTCCAAAGTTCTTTACCTAACCGGTCGGTATTATTGGCAATAAGGCCGTTGGCCGCATTTAAGATATTGGCAGTGGAGCGGTAATTTTGTTCCAGCCGATACATTTCAGCGGACTTAAAGTCACGGCTGTATTGATGAATATTTTCTATTTTTGCACCCCGCCAGCCATAAATAGACTGGTCGTCATCGCCCACCGCAAACACTCTGCCTGTTTCCCCAGCGAGTAATTTAATCCAAGCATATTGAATCGAGTTGGTGTCCTGAAATTCGTCCACCAAGATATTTTGAAAACGTTCCCTGTAATGTTGTAATACATCCGGCCGTTTTTGCCAGAGCTCTTTGGCGCGCAATAACATTTCGGCAAAATCGATCATGCCTGAACGCTGGCACAAGGCTTCATACTGTTTATAAATCTCGATCATTTGCAGCAAGTGTAAATCGTCCTTTTGCCCCCGGTGCAATACAACTTGTCCGGCGCGCACCCCTTCGTCCTTACGCGCATTGATATACCACTGTGCTTCTTTTGCGGGCCACTGTGAGTCGTCCAACCCCATTTCACGAATTAAGCGTTTGAGCGTACGCAATTGATCGTCACTGTCTAAAATCTGGAAATTTTGTGGTAATTCGGCTTCCTGCCAGTGTGCCCGAAGCAAGCGGTGCGCAATACCGTGGAAAGTACCCACCCACATGCCACTGGCCGGTATTCCCAGTAAAGTTTCTATACGGCCGCGCATTTCAGCCGCCGCTTTATTGGTAAAAGTTACCGCTAAGACACTGAAAGGTGAGACATTTTCCGCATCAATCAGCCAAGCAATACGGTGTACCAGCACCCGCGTTTTACCGCTGCCTGCTCCGGCTAGCACCAAAGCATGACGACTAGCATGGCAAACGGCCGCACGTTGTGCGGAATTTAAAGGGTCTAATATTTTTGATACATCCATAACGGCGAGTATACCAAATTATAAGTTTGCTGCATTCGCCGTTTTTTTTTGCGATACTTTAGCCATGCCTTTTTTGAAACAACGTTGTCCTTTTTATTTTTTCTGGATTTTTTTTTGTGTCTTTATACTCTCAAAAAACAATGCCGCAGCAGAAACAATCAGCCTTCCTCTACATGCTGAACTTGAAACAGATGTAAACATACAGACAGCAACGGGTAATACCTTGCTACTGGTTTTTCCTTCAGAATACGGCCCGCAACAAGCTGACACTACTTTACTTCAAGTGCTGCCCCAATATGGCATTGAGGTGTGGCTAAGCAATCTGCTCGAAACTTATTTTCTGCCACACTCGGCTAGCAATCTGGAAAAAATACCAGCCAAAGATATACAACACCTGATCCAGGCTATTCATAAACGCAGTAAAAAAAATATTATTATTTTAACCTCAGGCCGCGGTGCTATTCCGGTACTCCGTGCACTGGCCAGCTGGCCTGACAGCGATGCACCCCCCTATCTGTCTGGGTTAATTTTAATGCACCCCAAACTATTTGTAAAAACACCTGAGCCAGGTTTACAAGCGGAACTGATGCCCAGCGTAACTAAAACCAATCAACTTATATATTTAATCCAACCTAATCTGTCACCTTTTTGGTGGAACAAAAATATTAGCTTGCAGGGTTTGCAGCAATCGGGGAGTGATGTGTTTGTTCAGGTATTAAGAAATATTCGCAACCGTTTTTATTTTCGTGAAGATGCCAATGCCATTGAGCAACAGCTTAGCAAAAAATACCCGAACCTTATTTATAATGCCATTGACCAGATTATTCGTCATCCAAAAAAACAACGCACAATCGCATCAGGCTATACAGCTAGTCAGCTTGTCACTTCCGTCAAAAAACAACTTACTTTATCAGCGTACAAAGGCAAACCTGTCCCACCGCCATTAAAGCTTAAAACACTAAACGGCAATACCTACGACTTAAACGATGATAAGAATAAAGTTGTGTTGGTTAATTTTTGGGCAAGCTGGTGCCCGCCCTGCGTGCATGAAATGCCGTCCATGCAAAGGCTGGAAAATCACTTCAATAAAAAACCACAAACAAAAAATAAATTTAAAATCCTAGCCGTTAATATGGCCGAAGATAAAAAAACCCTTGCTGATTTCTTAAATACAAAAGTATCGGTAAAATTTGATATTTTGCTTGATAGTGATGGCAGCGCATTAAAGCAATGGAAAATATTTGCCTTCCCCACCAGCTTTATTATTGGAAAGCAGGGAAACATACGCTATGCCATCTACGGTGCTATCGACTGGTTTGATCGCGATATTATCCAAAAAATACAACAACTGATTGACGAATGATTTTAAAAAATAGCTTCTACGATAACGATGCTTGCAAGGTCGCAAAAGCGTTACTCGGCAAGGTAATACGTCGCAAGTATAAAAACCATTGGCTGGCAGCACAAATTATCGAAACAGAGGCTTATTACCGATGTGAAAAAGGCAGCCATTCTTCATTAGGAAAAACTAATAAGCGAATGGCCATGTTTATGCCGCCGGGTACTGTTTATATGTACTATGCCCATGGCCATGACTCCCTTAATGTCAGTGTAAAAGGCGATGGCAATGCAATTTTGCTAAAGTCCTGCCTCCCTTTTGCCGATAAGCTCACATCGAAGGAGGGGTTTAGGGTCATGCAGCAACTTAATCCACAAAATAATGGGCAGCCACGCCCATTGAACAAGCTATGTGCGGGCCAAACTTTACTCTGCCGCGCCCTGCATTTAAAAGTAACCCAGTGGGATCAACAGCCGTTCGATCCGAGTGAATTCTATATTGATGACATTGCTTATCAACCTGAAAAAATCATTCAAACGACTCGCTTGGGTATTCCTGATGGACGGGATGGGCATAAGCCTTATCGCTTTATTGACTACCAGCACGCACAGCAGTGCACCAACAACCCTTTAACAAAACGTAATAAACCTAACTATTCCATTATCACAAGATCATAGGACAGCATATGCGATTTATTAAAATTAGCCTCTTAATCTTTGCCAGCCTGCTTATCTTTGGTTGCTCAACCCAGTTCCGTTCGAATATCGAGCATAATGTGCATCTATTAGAAAAAGTACCATTGGTACAACAAGGCCTGACCTTTATCACTCCCACAACGATTACAGGCATGGAGCAGGACAAGCAATACCTAGCGCTAACATTTAGCCATGCTTTAAAAAAAGCGCGACCTGAATTAAAAATCTCAGACTTATCGAAAACATTAGGTATGATTAATCAGGCAAATCTGGAAAATGACTACCAGAAAATGTATGAAGACTATAATGAAACCGGTATTTTTAATAAATCGACCTTAAAAAAAATAGGTTCATTAACAAACAGCCGCTATATATGCCAACTTAAACTCAGTTACTTTAAATCAAAAGCACAAGGCCGCTGGAGTGTACTCGGGTTGAGCGTTTATGATACGGAAAGTGCTAACCTGCGTCTGTTCGTACAAATATGGGACGCCACAACAGGCATTATTGTATGGGAAGCGGCACAGGAGCTCACTTATGCTTATGACACCACCAGCGAAGATCCAGTTACCTTTGGAAATATGATTCATCTCGCGGCCAACGATATTGCAAAGGCACTGCCTTAAACGATTTTATGTTCCTATCTCGTTTTTTTAATAAATCCAAACCAACAGGAATACAAGCTAACAGCATTCAGTATAAAGAAAATAAAGCCATTGTAGATGTACGCGGGCAAACCTGCCCTGGTTATTTACTTGCCATTAATAAAGCCGTTGAAGCGATTCAGCCAGAAACAGAAATTGATTTGCTTATCAGTTACCCGCCCTGCGGGGATGATGTAAAAGCATGGTGTAAGGAGAGAGAAATAAAATTTTTAAGTCTCGATAAGGAAGCAGAAGAAAAACGTTGGGTTATACGGATAAAGAAATAAAATCTACGCAGAAATTTCCTGTCTTAAAACATCTAGAACCTTATTTGTATCCGGCCTAATATCTCGCCAAATATAAAAAGACTCAGCCGCCTGTTCAACCAGCATACCCAAACCATCGGCGATTATTTTTACCCCTTGTTGCGCTGCCCATTGCATAAACGGTGTTTGTTGGCCATACATCATGTCGTAACAACAACCACCTGTTGACACTAGCTTATCCGGCAAAGGTGGCAGCTCACCATGCAGACTCGCTGCGGTTGCATTAATAATAATATCAAACTGCTGGCCAACTAAATCATCATAACCACAACCACTAATTTCGCCAAGGCCGGAAAAATGTTCAGCTAATTCTTTTGCTTTACTTTGAGTACGGTTAACAACAACCATGCTGGCAGGCTTTTCATTTAACAACGGTGCCAGCACACCACGCGCAGCGCCACCGGCACCCATCAGTAAAACGCGCTTAGCCGTTATATTTATTTTATAATTATTTTTTAAATCATTAACAAGGCCCACACCGTCAGTATTGTCACCATAAAGTTTACCGTTGCCTAAAAACTTTATTGTATTAATAGCACCGGCACACTCTGCACGTTCACTACGCTCATCCACTAGTGCCCAAGCTTCTTCTTTAAACGGTACCGTAATATTCAAGCCCTTACCTTTGTGCGCAGCAAAATTACCCACCGCCTGCTTAAAACCACCGCTATCGACCTGTATTGCTGTGTAATGAATGGATTGTTGCGTCTGTTCTGCAAATAGCGAATGTATCTGCGGACTTTTACTGTGCTTAATGGGGTTGCCCATAACAGCATATTCATCAACACGTGGTTCAAAATCGAATATATCTGTCATGGCTGCATTTTATTCCAGAATAATGTTTAAAAAGACAGTGGCATTATACTGAATAATAATGAAAGTCTCTTAAGAAAAAATACCTTTTAACATAAAGAAAATCATAATAGAAAGGATAGCACCGGCAGGCAACGTAATAATCCACGACATAAAGATAGTTCTCACCACATTCATATTAACAGCGGCAATACCCCGCGCCATGCCCACACCAAGAACCGCCCCCACTAAAGTGTGCGTAGTGGAAATAGGCAGCCCGGTTCCGGATGCAAACACCACGACCATTGCTGCGGCTAACGTTGCAGCAAAACCCCGGCTGGGCGTAAGTTCTGTAATATTGGAGCCGACAGTGGCAATTACTTTTTTGCCATACATAACAAGCCCGGCAACAATACCAAAACCACCTAGTAGTAAAATCCATGCCGGCATTGCTGATTTTTGTGCAACTTGGCCACCACTTTCAACAATACTGACCACCGCCGCTAAAGGACCAACTGCATTTGCGACATCATTAGAACCATGCGCAAAAGCCATTGCAGATGCAGTAAACATCATCAACACACCAAATACTTTTTCTACATTGGTAAAGTGATAATCCTGATCAGCATCTGGGTCAAACTTTAACTTGTTAATAAAGAACTTGCCAACAAACATGGCAATCACACCAATAATAAAAGCCGCACCATAAGACTCGATGGCGGTTAACTCCAGCCCAACATGCTTTAAGCCTTTAAACAGGGTAACCAGCGCAATAATAAAGCCCACTAAAAAAATATAATAAGGCACATATTTTTTCGATGACTGAAAAGGCTTGTCCGCATCAAAAATTAATCGCTGCACACTGCGAAATAGTGCATAAGAAACAACACCGGCAAGTACTGGTGACACCACCCAGCTCATCGCAATGGCACCCACCTTGCCCCAGTTAACCGCATCAATACCAATACCCACCGCAGCAAAGCCAACGATAGCACCAACAATAGAATGCGTTGTGGAGACAGGCCAGCCTGCACGCGTTGCAATCAGTAACCAGATACCTGCAGCAAGCAATGACGCCAGCATGCCATAAACCAAAAGCTCGGGGTTATCTGCCAGCAAGTTGGTGTCCATCATACCTTTACGAATGGTCGCCGTAACCTGGCCGCCCGCTAAGTAGGCACCTAAAAATTCAAATATAGCCGCAATAATAATGGCTTGTTTAATGGTGAGTGCTTTTGAACCCACCGAGGTTGCCATGGCGTTAGCCACATCATTTGCGCCTACACCCCAAGCCATAAATAAACCAAAAACACAGGCTAAAATAATAAAAATTGTTCCGTATTCCACAACGAATCTCCCACTAGTTCGTTATTATCACTACTCTCGTCGTAGTGGATTCTATTTTGCTAACATTAACTCTAGGCGGCTGCCCACTCGCTGCGCGATATCTGCAAGGTCGCCTATCCAGTCAATCACTTTGTACATAAACATCACATCGATGGGTGGCAGATCTTTTTCCTGTTTAAACAACATTGCTCTAACTTTAACCTGAATTTTGTCGGTATCGTTTTCAATTTTGTTTAGTTTTTTAATCATTGAAGCAACCAGTTTTATTTCATTACCACGAAAACCCGTTGCAACCAGTTCATCGAGTTCATTAATAGCAATTTGTGCCTGCCCGGATGCATCGATGCAACGTTTTACAAATTCAATTAACTTTTTATGCATCGCTTCAGGGAACTCAATTTTTCGCCCTAACATTAAACCTGCAATGTCTTTGCTTTTATTGGCAATGCGATCTTGCATGGTCAGTACTTCCAGCACATCGCGTCGCGATACTGGCATAAATAAACCGGTTGGCAAATTTAAGCGCAATGCTTTTTTTAAAGTATCAGCTTCGTTTTCAATTTTGGAAATTTTTTGCTGGGCTTTTTCTGCCTTGCTCCACTTGCCAGCAACCGCAGCATCCACAAACGGTTCCAGTGCTTCAATGCAGGCTTGAACTTTAGCCATATGTGCTTGTAATGGTGAAACTGGCGAGTTGCCAAAGAGAGTATAAATATCAACTGGTGGCATAAATGATTTCCTCTAACTGAATAATATTGTCGGGCAACTGACTTCAGCACCATCATTTGTTACATTTTCATGACAGAATTATTTTGCGAAGTATAAACTTTTTGCTTACAAGTACAACCGGTTTTGTGAGCAGATTGGTATTTAAAAGGCTTTGATCTTTTAGGCCGCTGTGTTAGTCGATTTTGAACAGAATTTTTAACTAACCAAGGCACAAGCACAGACGCCTTTTGGCCACACAAGGAAAAGCACGGCGGTACAAACCCCAAGTGAAGCACCCTGCAACAAAAGTGACAAGGATTGCTCAACAAAACCGTTAATTAAAAATATTATTCCTTTAACCAAGCTGCCACACGTTTAGCAAAATACGTTAAAACACCATCGGCTCCAGCACGTTTAAAAGCGAGTAAGGATTCCATTACCACCGCTTTTTCATCTAACCAGCCATTTTGCGCCGCTGCCATTAGCATGGCGTATTCGCCGCTCACTTGGTACACAAATGTGGGTGCGCCGTATTGTTGTTTTACACGATGTACAATGTCTAAATAAGGCATGCCCGGTTTCACCATCACCATGTCGGCGCCTTCATTTAAGTCCAACCCCACTTCCCAGAGGGCTTCGTTAGAATTGGCCGGATCCATCTGGTAACTGTATTTATTGCCACCGGCTAAATTCACAGCCGAGCCGACCGCGTCGCGGAATGGCCCGTAAAAGCTAGAGGCATACTTGGCTGAGTAGGCCATAATTCGGGTATGGATGTGACCGGTCTTTTCTAAGGCCTGCCGGATCTCGCCTATTCGGCCATCCATCATGTCCGATGGTGCCACCACATCGGCACCGGCATCGGCATGTGAAACGGCTTGCTTAACCAACACTTCAACGGTCTCGTCATTTAAAACGTAACCGGACTTATCGATTAAACCATCCTGGCCGTGTGTGGTGAAGGGGTCGAGTGCCACATCGGTCATCACGCCCAGCTCGGGGAAAGCCTCTTTGAGTGCCCGCACTGCCCGCTGTGCCAAACCGCCCGAGTTATAAGCCTCGGCTGCGTCTTCCGATTTACAGTTATCCGGCGTAACTGGGAACAGCGCCACCATCGGCACACCCAATTCAACCAGCTCGGCTGCTTCTTTTAGTAGCTCATCAATGCTCACCCGCTCAACACCTGGCATGGATGCCACCGCTTCACGCTGGCCTTTGCCTTCTAATATAAACATGGGATAAATCAGGTCATTGCAACTTAAATTAGACTCGCGCATTAAGCGGCGAGAAAAATCATCACGCCGCATACGTCGCATGCGGACATTGGGGTATTGCCCTAAATGGCTTTCAATATTGGCCAAAGCGGCACTCCTTAAAAATAAGAAATATCAAATAAAAGGCTTCATACGAATCGGTGCAATTTTTCACCAAGATTGAGGAATAATTGTCGAACTTAGCGCATGGCCTGCTATCATACTATCAAGACTTTAACTGAAAAAGTACTTGGCCAATATAGTATGAATAAAAATAGGCTCTTTTTTGCTTTGTTGATACTGCTCAATAGCTCAGCAATATTCGCTAACACCGAGGTTGCTATCGAAAAGGCGCCTGTTGCCGTATTAAAATCAATGACTTATGACTTAATTGAGGCTCTCAAAGCTTCAAAAGTAACGCGCAAACAAAATCCCGATATTATCCAGCAACTCGTCACAACCCATGTCGCCCCCAGACTGGATTTTATCGCAGCTTCGCGGTGGGTACTGGGCAAGCACTGGCGCGACGCCGACCGCGCGCAGAAAATACGCTTTATTAAAGAGTTTCGTCAACTCCTAATCCGCTTCTATTCGACTGCTTTAGCGGAGTATGCGCTCACTCATGAAATTAACCACAGTATTATGCACTTTTTGCCTTTGCGCAAAAAAGACGATAAAGATGTCACTGTGCATTCCGTTGTCCACCCGCCCGGCTCAAACAAAACCGTGCCGGTTAATTACCACATGCACAAAACCCGCAAAGGCTGGAAAATTTATGATGTCTCGGTGGAAGGCATTAGTATGATAACCACTTATAAAAGCAGCTTTGCGCCGCAATTACGTAACAGTGGAGTCAGTGGGCTGATTAAGAGCCTAGTCGAACGCAACCAGAAATTATCCACAAAAACCGTCAGCTTAAACGCGCAAAATTAAGCTGCCCCCAACAACTCAAAATCCGCTTTATAAGCCGAAACAACGCACTTTTCGTGTACAATAGCCCGCTCTTTTAGCCGCTCTAAATACACACTAATTTTAGGAGTTTACTCGTGGATCAATATCGCGGAACAACGGTTTTATCGGTGCGCCGGGGCAATCAGGTTGTCATTGGTGCCGATGGTCAGGTCACTCTAGGGAACACCGTAATGAAAGGCAATGCACGCAAACTGCGTCGCCTTTATAAAGATAAAGTGATCGCCGGTTTCGCTGGCGGCACAGCCGACGCCTTTACCTTGTTTGAATATTTTGAAAGCAAACTCGAAAAACATTCCGGCCAGCTCGTGCGCGCCGCCGTTGAAATGGCAAAAGACTGGCGAACCGATCGTACCCTTCGCCGCTTGGAAGCCTTGCTGGCGGTTGCCAACGAAGAAGCGTCTTTAATTATTAGTGGCAACGGGGATGTTATCGAACCGGAACAAGGTTTAATGGCCATTGGCTCCGGTGGTGCCTTTGCCCAGTCTGCCGCGCGTGCCTTGCTCGAAAACACCGAACTCTCGGCCAAAGAAATTGTGGAAAAAAGCTTGAATATTGCCGGTGACATCTGCATATACACTAATCAGAACATTTTAATTGAAGAGCTGAATATTGATTAGACTTCGATTTAATAACGAACAAAAACTGGATCCATTATGTCTAAAATGACACCCCGTGAAATTGTAGAAGAACTTGATAAGCATATTGTTGGCCAAGCCGCGGCCAAACGTGCCGTTGCCATCGCCTTAAGAAATCGCTGGCGTCGCAGTCGGGTTGATGAAGCGCTACGCAATGAAATTACCCCAAAAAATATTTTAATGATTGGCCCAACCGGTGTCGGTAAAACAGAAATTGCCCGCCGCCTTGCAAAATTATCCGACGCACCTTTTTTAAAGGTAGAAGCAACAAAATTTACCGAAGTGGGTTATGTTGGCCGTGATGTTGAATCCATTATTCGTGACTTAATGGAAATTGCCATTAAACAAACACGTGAACAAGCAATGAAAAAAGTACAGAACCGTGCAGAGGATGCCGCCGAAGAGCGTGTACTTGATATCCTGCTGCCGCCCGCTCGCAGTTATAACTTTGGGCCTGACGAAAATGATAACCTTACCGAAGAACCCAAAGAAGACACCAGTAATCCAACCCGACAAAAATTCCGTAAGAAATTACGCGAAGGCGATTTAGACGACAAGCAAATTGAAGTTGAAGTCAATGCACCTGCCGTGGGTGTTGAAATTATGGCGCCACCGGGCATGGAAGAAATGACCAGCCAGTTGCAAGGCATGTTTCAGAATATGGGCAGCGCAAAAAAACGTAGCCGTAAAATGTCGATTAAACAAGCAATGAAAACTTTAACCGACGAAGAGGCGGCCAATCTTTTAAATGAAGAAGAAGTAAAAGAAGCGGCGCTCAATAGTGTTGAACAAAACGGTATCGTGTTTCTTGATGAAATGGATAAAATTGCTAAAAGTGGTAATACATCTGGTGCCGATGTTTCTCGCGAAGGCGTACAACGTGACTTACTGCCTTTAGTTGAAGGCTCAACCGTCAGCACCAAGTACGGCATGATCAAAACCGACCATATTTTATTTATCGCCTCTGGTGCATTTCATTTATCCAAGCCATCGGATTTAATTCCGGAATTACAGGGTCGCTTCCCTATTCGCGTTGAACTCGATGCATTAAGCTCGGACGATTTTGTTAAAATATTAACTGAACCTGATGCCTCTTTAACAGAGCAATACAGCGCACTACTTGAAACCGAAGAAGTGCAACTTATCTTTACCGCCGCGGGGGTTAAACGCCTCGCCGAAATGGCCTGGCAAGTAAACGAACGTACCGAAAACATTGGTGCACGCCGTTTACACACTATATTAGAGCGGCTACTTGAAGAAGTCTCTTTTACTGCCTCCGACAAAGCAGGCGAAACTGTTAAAATCACTGCCGAGTATGTCAACGATAATATACAAGACTTGGCTGAAGATGAAGATTTAAGCCGTTATATTCTTTAACCAAACGTTATTGCGAGCGAACAAAGTGAGCGCGGCAATCTGTTACAAACATATGCTACCAAACGAATACAGGAATAACCATTATGCCAAAACCAACAGAAATTAATTTACACCAAGCCTCTCACGTTTTAGAAATTGCCTTTGATGATGGCGAACGTTTTAAAATGACAACCGAGTACTTACGCGTGAATTCACCTTCTGCGGAAGTACAAGGCCATGGCCCAGGGCAAGGTGTGCTACAAATTGGTAAGCAAGACGTTAACATTACCAAAATAGATCAAGTCGGCAACTATGCGATTCAATTGTTCTTTGATGATAATCATGATACCGGTATTTATTCATGGGACACGCTGTATAACTTAGGCAAAAACATGGATGCGAACTGGAAAAATTATTTAGAAGAAATGAAAACGGCCGGGCATAAACGACCCGAGCCTGAACATATTAAATAAATATAATTAACCACAAAAGCGAGCCTGCCCCATAAAGTGCTTTGGACACACAATATTAGGAACAGATTAAGTTGTTAGCCTACGGTAAATATCTGACACCTTTAATGGCAATTCCCGAATTTCGTCAATGACGGTATAAGCTGCCGCACCGTACATATGAGGTAGATAATCTTTCGCTTCACTGTCAATGGTAATGCAATAAGGGTGAATACCTTCGCGGCGTGTTTCAACTAAGGCTCGGCGTGTGTCTTCGATACCGTATTCACCACGATAACTATCATAGTCGTCCGGCTTGCCATCGGAGATGGTAATTAAGATTCGTGTTTTAGCTTCTATATCTAACAGCTTTTTATTTAAATGCCGAATCGCAAAGCCCATGCGAGTATAATCTTTTGGCTCGATGCCGCTAATACGTGCTTTGACTTCTTCGTCATAAATGTCATCAAACTCTTTAATGGTGTAAATTTCACAGCGTTTGCGCGCCAGTCCAGAAAAACCATAAATAGCATAACGATCACCTAAACTCTCTAACGACTCGCAAAGCAAAACAAGGGCTTCACGTTCGGCATCATTTATCCAGCCTTTGGTTGAGCCGCTCATGTCCACCATAAAGCAAACCGCAATATTGCGTTCATGGCGTTGCATTTGCATATAGAGGCGGTCGGTCATTTCGCTGCCATCTTTTGCATCGGCAAGGGCTTCTACATAAGCGTCAATATCGATCTCATCACCATTGGTTTGTCGCTTTAATAATTTGTTATCATCGCGCATCGCTTCAAATGTTTTGCGTAAATGTTTAATTAGCTTGCCATGTTTTTTCATGGTGTTATTAACAAAATTATCATAAATGGGTTTGACTACTTTTTCACGTACGGCACACCAGTTCTTTCGGTAGTTTTGGCGTTTAAAATCCCATTCGTTATACAAAAATGCACCCTCTTCATGATAAGGACCTTTCCATACATCATCAGGGTCTTCTTCTTTTTCTTCAAAAAAAGAAGGGTCATATTCACCGTCACCAGCTGCCACTAAATATTCATCTGGTATATCACCTAAATCCTGCAAGATTGATGACATTAAATTTTTCGCATTATCCGGTGGCGCAATCGGTTGATCGTCCAACGTCAACTCCATCGTAAAATCCTGTTGACTGCTTTGTTCTTTAATATCTTTTAATTCAAATTTAGCTTTGCTCTGATTATTTTGCAGCGGCTCTAATTCTTTACCTTCATTTAAATCGTCCTGCATCTTACGTAAAATATTTTTAAGCTGTTTTTTTTCTTTATCCATGCGTGCCTGCATCACACCCGCCGTTATTTCCGGCTGCAATAAGCCCTGATAACAATACGGTGTAAACGGCTCAAGCTTGTTCAAATACTGATGAACAATATTGAGTGTATCCTTTACCGTGCAAGTTTCGGCCTGAAGTTGCTCACTGATTGCTTGCCACTGTTTATCTAAATCCGGGTTATCTAATTGCGATTTTATTCCGCATAGCTGTCGGTATAAGCCCGGCAACTCACGCGCCAAACAATGTTCAAGGCGTAAAGTTTCAACCGCATGAAAAAGTGCAATGAATTTTTCGGGGTATTCAGCACTTTCAACTTCTTGGAAAAGATTAATCCGGTAGGTGCCAAACCGTGATTGAGCCCAACAATAAGCGACCATCACTTTATATAGTTTGAAATTTTCTTTTTTATTTTCTAACGATGCGACTAACGCAGGTAGAAAAATGGTTTCGGTATCGGTATAGACCTGCTCGGCTTCTTCCAATTTTAATTTACGCCCAGATAAGCCATGCATAAAATGCAATAAAACCGCAGACTCATCTTCTAATACTGCACCGGCTTCTTTTTCGTGACTTAGCTGTAAAAAGTTATTCACATTGCGAATAACTTCTAATGCAGGGTACAAACCTTTAACATCGTAGGTATCCATCGCATGCAATGCCCAAGCTTCAATGGTTTTTGCATCCATCTCATTTAGTATATCAACAATGTACGCCATAAACTGATAGCCCAATTCATGGTGCGTGCTAGCAGTGCGCTGCACCCAAGCAAGAATATATTGTTGCTGCGTTAAAGGCAGAGCCGCTAAAACGTCAGCATGTTTTTCATTGTGATAGAAAGTAAATTCAACGTCTAAATAAATATCCAGACATTTTAGAATTTCTTCTGATGTGAATGGCGCTTTTATAGTCATTTATTACGTCATACCCGCGCAGGCGAGTATCCAGAGGATTAAGAAAAATGTTAGTTATTAACTAGATTCCCGCCTATGCGGGAATGACCGTGTATTTTAAAATAAATTGATCTAAAAAATAGACGAACAAAGCTCATTAACGGCAACCAACATATCGTTATCATCGGTTAATGCCTGAGAAATAGCGGTATGGCATGCTGTTGTCGGCGCAATACCACTGTGCATTAATTTGGCAGCATGCACCAATAAACGTGTACTCGCCCCTTCTTCCAGACCACTGCCTTTTAAATTCCGAGTCATGTTTGCAAACTTCACTAAGTTAGCAGCAACGCTTTTATCAATGTCCGTTTCTTTTGCGATAATGGCTGTTTCGATTTCTGCGGCCGGATAATCAAACTCCAGTGCAATAAAACGCTGGCGAGTACTTTGTTTTAAGTCTTTTAAGACACTCTGATAACCTGGGTTATATGAAATAGATAAACAAAAATCGTCACTGGCTTCGAGTATTTCGCCTAATTTTTCCATTGGTAAAACACGACGGTCGTCTGCCAGTGGGTGAATCACCACCATGGTGTCTTTACGTGCTTCAACAATTTCGTCTAAATAACAAATAGCGCCAGATCGCACAGCTCGTGCTAAGGGGCCGTCTACCCAAATCGTATTGCCACCCTGAATTAAATAACGCCCCACTAAATCGGAAGCGGTTAAATCGTCATGACATGAAACAGTAATTAATGCTTTTTTTAAACGCCATGCCATGTATTCCATAAAACGGGTTTTGCCACAACCGGTTGGCCCCTTTAAAAGGATGGGTAATTTTTGTTGATAGGCTGCTTCAAAAATTTCAATCTCATCGGCCACGGCCTGATAAAAAGGTTCATCTTTTATAAAATATTCTTCTGTTTTTTTTGCCTGAACTTGCATGTTGTTACTCTGATAATTTTATTTATTTACTCATTGCTAACAATAGCATGGCAATCTTTAACGGTATTACTCAGCAAAATAGATTGCCGCGCTATCGCTCGCAATGACAAACTTGTATTATTTTCATATACAGAACGTGTTAATCTTAAACGATTATCTTCTCGCCTGCTTTAAAACCAAATTTACTTTCTAAATCAAGATCATTAATCAGTTGGTCAACCCCTGACTGCCCATGAAACTTATCAATTTCCGCTAAAATAAGTTTGGCACCATTCCGATTATAACCACCGCCCATGCTAACCTGCGTAGCCAATAATTCACGTGCTTTATCTATGGTCATTTAACTATCCTGAGCAAAAAATTTAAACGGTATTATAACCTGTTAATCCATTAAACGTCAGTATAGAAGCCTGCACTAGCCCGGCATGTTATCAATGCGCGGCTTAGCTAATATCGGTAGGTAAGTAATAACAAAGATTAAAAATGCAACGACCCAAAGCAACTGTGATATGCCTATCCAAAGGCTGTATTGAGTTGAATCAAATAAGGGAATAATGACTCTAAATATCGCACCCAGAATTAAAATAGCCAACGCATAACGAACCGAGGCCGGTGGCTTTGTTACATCCCGTCCAGTATGACCTAAGGCGACCCGTGACATCATGCCCATTGTAATCACAGCGATTCCACCAAAAGTAAAAGCATGAATGGCAAGATATTTGGATACACCTAAGAAATACACCGCCGCAAGCAATAAAAACCCGAAGCTAATAAAACACAACGCAAGATACAAACTCCATAGCATACTGTTTTTCCAAATTCCTTTTGTATGCCAACCAATAAGGCGAGCTGCATTCACGATAAATAAAGTGAAGGCCAGCGAAGAAGACAACAATTGATTTTGTAAAAACACATCAGCAACAAAGAAAAGTACAAATAAAATCAAACTGGATATATCGATAAGCTTCGAATTATACAGTGTGACCTGATAACCCACGCCACGCTCTATAAAAAAGGGGACGACCCGCCGTGCCATCATTAATATCAAACCAACAACTAAATAAATACCACCATAGATACCCCAGTAAACACCATCGTTAAGCACACCGAGTGCCCCAAGGTAAAAAAGCACATTAAAGACTAAAAATAAAATAACCTTTGATAAAACACCTATCTGCATCCATTGCTTAACTTTTATTATTGGATAAGCAATCGCAAGCGCTAGAAAAAATAAAAACAAACTATCTGCAACTGCTGCTGCCATTAAATAGGTTGTACCAAATAAAAACAGAACACGGGCAATAAGCCATAAACTAAATAACAACATTAAGGACTTGCCATGCAATGTTTGCACGCCTGTCCAATTTTTAACGGCCGCTAATAAAAAACCAGCGATAACTGCAATCGCATAACCATAAATCATTTCATGCGCGTGCCACTGGAAGTTCGAAATAGTTTCTAGTGGCAAGGGCACATTAAAGAGGTAAATAGCAGACCAGAAGGCAATGGAAACAACAGCGAAAACACCTGCTGCAATAAAAAATATTCTAAAGCCTAAACTGAATAAAGAAAATGTATTCGTTGTACTTGCTTCACTTATTTGCATTATTAATACTCTTAAACGTAAAAAGGTAGGCAGTAATTATAACCTAATTTCCTATTCACTTACGCCGTGAAAAAAACTTTTGGGATATATAATTAACTTATCCTAAATGAAAAACCATTAAAAACCCTATAAATTAAGCAGATTGTCGAAGCAAAGTTAATGTTGCTTTAAGCCCACCATCCTTACGATTAGCCAGTTGCAAGTCACCGCCATGTGACAAGGCAATATTGCGCGCAATACTTAAGCCCAAACCCGTGCCGCCCGTTTCACGACTACGGGATGTTTCTAGCCTATAGAAGGGCTTAAACACTGCTTCAAGTTGTTGTTCTGGAATCCCCAAACCCGAATCGCAAACACTGATCAAAAGGGTATTATTGCTTTCACTCGCGGTAATTTCTGCACTGCCTGCATATTTAATTGCATTATCAACCAGATTAACAATACAACGTTTTAATGCCTGCGGACGAGCTAGATAAGAATCTACCTCACAAAATTTTATTTCAACGTTCTGACCAAGCTCATCAGCCTGATCTTTTATGGTTTTCAGGAGCGTGCAAATATCAACGTCCTCAATATTTTCGCCTGCATCGTCGGCACGTAAAAAGTCCAGCGTATCACTTGTAATGGCCTGCATCTCATCAAGGTTACGGATAAAATTGTCGCGCTGCTCAGCTTCATCAAGCATTTCGGCTCGCAACCGCATGCGTGTAATCGGGGTTTTTAAGTCATGCGAAATAGCAGACAACAAGCGACTACGGTCTTCAATAAAACGTTGTAAACGACGTTGCATTGTATTGAAGGCATGGCTAGCATGACGCATTTCTGTTGAGCCGGTTTCTACCATTGGTGGCTGATTAATGTCAGTACCTAACTTATCGGCCTGCTTTGCTAGCAATGTTAATGGCCGTGTTGCCAAACGCACCGCAATCAAGGTAACCAGCAGCACAATAATAATTAATACCGCCAGATTCACTAGTAACATGGTAGAGTTTGCGAAAAATTCATTACCAATCCGATTTTCAAAGGTAACCCAACGGCCATCGCTTAATTGCACCTGCGCAAGAAACACCAAGGCATCGGGGCCGGTCATCCCCATATGTTGCATGTGCATCATGCTACCACTACCCTTATGCTGAATATTCATTGCAGGTTGGTCGCTCACTACCACCTTTAACGGATAACGCTTACCTAAAAAAGTTTCTAGGCGATCACGAAATTCGGCACTGGGTGAACCAGCCACGATTGCTTGTGAATTGAGCCAAATGGGTATCGATAACGAAACTTTTAACGGTGGCACATTAAGTATAGCAACCAGTTGTTGCCGACCTTCTGAATTTTCACTATCCAGTAAACGTACAATTTCTGCAATGCGCTCGGCACTTTGGGCACCACTGGCCTGAAACAGGCGTTGCCCGCGATCATGAAACTGCAACAAGGTACTGAGTAATTGTGCCAGTAGCAAACCGGAAAGCAAAATAAGCGCCAAGCGGCCAAACAACGATTGTGGTAACAAACGCATCAGCCTTGCTCTTCTACGTCAGCAGTAAAAACATAACCCGCACTGCGCACCGTTTTAATGAGTCGTGGTTCACGACTGTCGTCACCTAAACGTTTGCGTAATCGCCCAACCTGAACATCAATGCTACGGTCATACGGCACCGCTTCCTTACCACTAACCAGTTCCAGTAGCTGGTCACGACTTAATACTCGGTTAGGGCGATCCAGAAAAACACGCAACAAGCGGTATTCCCCACCACTGAGTGGTACGACTGCGCCCTCGGCAGAAATCAGTTGGCGAGCTACCGTATCGAGTATTAAACCAGCAAAATGCAGCTTCCCTTTGGGCTCGGATTGCGCTGCACTGTCTGGCAAACGCCGCGCACGACGCAAAACGCTATTAATACGCGCCAGTAATTCACGCGGGTTAAAGGGCTTGGCCAGATAATCATCGGCACCCATTTCCAGCCCCACAATTCTGTCCGTCTCTTCACCCAACGCGGTAAGCATTATAATAGGGGTATATGAATCGATGCGTAACTCACGGCACAGGCTTAAACCGTCTTCACCGGGCATCATCAAATCCAGCACAATCAAATCAATGCTGGACTGTTTAAGCACACTCCACATGCCAATGCCACTCTCCGCTGTGCTGGCACGTAGGCCATGTTTTTCAAGATAAATCTTTAACAACTGGCGGATTTCGGCATCGTCATCCACGATTAGAATATGATCTTTGTGTTGTTGAGTATTCATAATTTAGTTTTAGCCCGTTTGTACCCCGCAAGTCAGTATAACTTTGTAACATATTGTAACAATAAGCGCGCCCGATAAAGTACGTTACAAAAAAGCCCCTGCCAGACACTCCCCCGTTACAAACAAATGCTTAAATAATAACTGAGAAACAATGATTTTATTCAATAACGTTCTTAAACAACAGGAGATATATCATGAAAAGTAAAAAATTAGCAACTTATCTTATCGGTGCAGTAACCGGTGTTAGCTTGGCAATCGGCTCAATGGCCTTCGCTCAAAACACGCTAAATCATGGTGATATGATGGGGCAAACAACACAACAAACCACCTCAGGTGGCATGCATGGTACAGCACCACCACAAACTAGATTTGGTGGTATGCATGAAACAACAACACCAAAAGCCACACAAGGTGGTATGCATGAGCAACCAGTGAAAAATGCTTATAACGGAATGCATAATAGCCGTACAACACAGCATGCAGGCGCTGACCATTATAATAGCGGCACACACTGCAACTCAGCAACCGACAGCAAAGATAAAAAATCTTGATTGTCAAAACAGAACCCGGTTAGCACACCAGTAACATTGCAAACCGGGTTCATAACCGCCACCGCACACCGAATTGTAAATGGGCAAAATAACTGAAAAGGAGAATATTATGAACAGCACAATGTTTTTTGGAATGGGATTTTTCTGGCTAGTACCCCTTTTAGTCATCGGCTTACTAGTCTGGTTTCTGGCATCTTTATTTAAAGATACATCCAACAAGCAACACAAATAAGTATCAGGTTCAGAGAG